>JAEEGJ010007633.1_pt1 | contig 30802 bp, 15 predicted proteins | sample 8958761 | NCBI WGS metagenome assembly JAEEGJ01 (sample SAMN16246546, study PRJNA631951) | gut metagenome | biome: gut microbiome; feature: rumen; material: RS-attached | host: Bos | place: Iran: Karaj | collected 2018-10
TCTTCCTGTCCTTCATGAATCAGGGTACGGAATGTTTCTTTCGTTATTGCCATGATGCATTTGTATTGAAAATATGAAAACGTGGGCAAAGATAATACTTTTATTTGATACCAGCAAACAAAAAAGGCAATTTTTGTTCGATATCAGCAAACAAAGCACAATAACAGGCATCTAAATTGATCATTGTTGTTTTGCTAAATCTGTGGCTAATCCTTGCCGAAAGTGATATTCTTTCGGATTATGCTGATGGTCTTGGGAGTGACGTTCAGGAACGAGGCTATGTCCTGCAAGTCAAGATGCTCAACTATGCCGGGACAACGCTGCAGCAGTAACTCATAGCGTTCGCGGGCTGTGGCGCAGTGGAGGTCGAGATAACGTGAACGGAACTGGAAGAGAATGTGCTCGGCTATGACACTGCGCAACTCCATCTTTTCAGCGTCTTGACGGAAACGCCGTAGGTAATCTTTTGGATGATCTGGCCTGGCTCGGCCATGATGATGGTCAGCGTGTGGTGTTTCTGGTGCGCATGATTGAAGAAGGTGGCTGTGAAGTCCCGGCGGTTCTCGAGTACCTGAAGTTTCCAGGGATGGCTCCACTCCTCGCAGTCGTGTATACAGACAATCGGGTCGCTGCCGTCGAAACAGACTGCGAAGCGGCATACCATCTTGCCGCTGCGGGGCCAGAAGGGAACGGCCGCAATGCAGATGCCGATCTGGCTGGCATCGCATTCGATGGGAATGTCGATGCGGGGCAGAGAGGGGTCGGCAGGATCGAAGTCCTCGACGGTCGCCTCGTAGGTCTGGTGGGGTTCGCCGAGTTGCAGACCCTTCCAGTCGGTGCCGATACCCTCGATGATGCGGAAGGGCGGGGCGACCTTCAATGAGCCGAGTTCGACCTTTTTCGTCAGGTCTTTGTGACGCTGGTCGTCGGGCAGACGGTATTCGGTGGTGGGCTGGTCGCTGAGCTTTGGCATCTGTTGGTATTTGGCGCAGAAACCAGGTGGTATCTCACTGATCATCTCGCGCCATTTCCCATCGAGCTGTTCGTTGTAGCGCTTACGCAGCTGTTCGATCTTGCCGTTGGCATTGAGGGCCATCGCGGCATAGATGGCACTGCCCGTCTCATGGTTGCGCTGGGCGTAGAGGAACTTGCGGTTCATCTGACAGGCGGAGTGGACGGCATAACCCAACATCTCGAAAAGTGCCGGTCGCAGGGCCTCGTCGATGTTGCTTTCAATCATGTCGTAGGCCTCACAGATATTCTCATAGTCCATGAGTCGCTTCTGAGCAGTGCCGTCGTCGAAACTGAAGTCGGTGTCGTGGAGGGCATCGAGCTCGTCACCGCTCCACTCGAATTCGTAGCCCATGAACTCGGGTTTGCGATCCCAGGCCAGCCGGTAGTAGTTGTCGAGAATAAACTGAAACTGGGCGGTGAGCTCCGGCAGCCGGGAGGTGAGATGATCGCCTTTTGACAGGAAGGTGCGGGCGAGCCACTCAGCCTGATAGTTGTTCGCATTATCGTAACTGAAGGCATCGAAGTCCCAGGCCATGTCCATGAACATCTGCGTCTCGATCTCGCCGGGTTTGATGTCTCCGACATTGAGGAGCCAGTAGCGGTCGGCTCCGGCATCGTAGGCTTTCTTCAGTTCGTAGTACATCAGCATCGGGGCGGTGGTGGCAATCCACAGGTTGTCGTGGGGCGTGCCGAGATAGGAGATGTGGTAATACACACCGCTGCCGCCTTTGCGCTGTTGTTCCCGGGCATCCGACACGCGTTTCATATAACCGTAGTTATCGTCGGGCCAGACGATGGTGATGTCGTCGGGCACACGCAGACCGGCATCGTAGATGTCGAGTGTCTCTTTGTAGGGCACGAAGATCTGCGGCAGCCGTTCGGCCTTTACCTTCTTATATTTCGTGAGGATGGCGCGCTGCTTGGCAAACACTTTTTCCAAGGTACGGGCACGGTCCTTTGGGTCAGTGCTGCCCTTCATGGCTTCGTCGTGCAGACCGCGCATGCCCATGGTGTAGATATTGTCATACTGTGCCGTTTCACGGATGCGGTCGTCGAGTTTCTTCAGAATGGTGGCGCTGTTGGTCTCATAGTTCCATTCACCGTCGCGCTCCTTGTCCCATTCCGAGGGAGCCGCATTGTTGAAGAGCAACGGCTCGCAGTGGCTGGTAGTAATCATGATACCCCATTTGTCGGCCATCTTCTGACTCTCAGGATGCGAGTAGAAAGCACCCGTGCAGGTGTGCATGGCAGGGGCCAGCATGTTGCCCTTGAGTCTTAGGATCAGCTCGCAGACCTTGTCGTAGGTTTTCGGCCCGATGTCGCCGAGGTCACGTTCGTAGTTCTTGGCGGACCAGGTCTTCAGTCCCCAGTCCTCATCGTTGATGAAGACACCGCGATATTTCACCGTCGGCGATTTGCTGACGTAGTTTTCCTGATAACTGAACACGCGTTTGTTGGATGGATTCACAGGCACATCTGCAAACCAGTACCAGGGTGATACGCCGATGGCTTCGCTCACGTGAAACATGCCGTAAGCCAGACCTCTGGCATCGCTGCCGGTGATATAGAGGTTGCCGTCCTTCGTGTCGATGGCGTAGCGTTCCCAGGAGCCCCGGATATCTTTATGCCATTTGCTCCGACCCGCCGTGGCGAGAACAATTGCCGCTTTGGTCTTTCCTTGCATGTAGGACTGTCCGGATAATCCTGTTACTCTGGAAACTTCGGGCCTTATGCCCGACACCCGTTCGATATCATCAGCCAGAACCTCGGCCATATGGCCCACAAGCGGAGATTCGCTCTTCTGATATACGATTGTTGCCTTCGTCAGATCGACGGCCTGTGCCATCGATGTGGTGAACGACAGGGCCATTACGAGGCCGATAATGGATCTGATGATGAGTTTCATTGTTATCATTATGTTTACTCTCGTTTCATATTTTCGACGTCTTCGAAAATCATGTCCGGGCGCTCGTCGGGCCGTAGCAGTTCGAACTGCACATTCTGCAGGAGGAGTCCGTCGACGTGTCGTGCGAAGAGTCCATAGGCCGGTGTGGGACCTGCCCATCGTGGCTCTGGGTAGTTGGTGCCCTGCTCGCGATAGGGGTTCGTCACCTTCTTGCCACCACCGCGATATTGTATGCGGATATTGCTCAGGGTGACATTCCTGATGGGTTCTCCCTCCATGCCGGTAATGATGATGCCAGCCAGCGAATCGCAGTCGTCGGCCACCACATTATTGATGTAGATATCACGGGCAGATGAGGGTCTTGACACTTCCTTGGGACCTCGGTTGCGGCAACCTGTCGTGATGTAAATAGGATAATGATGCACGTGACTCAGCGATATGTTCGTTACCACGATATTCTCCATCCGTCCCTGGTCCACTTCCTCGAAGGCCAGTCCGCTGCTCCACATGCAAGTGCAGTTGGAAATGGTGATATTCCGGTATCCCCCGTTCGACTCTGTGCCGAGCTTGATGCGTCCGCACACCCAGTTTACCTTTTCCGGCACATAGGTACCGTCGAGGAAGGTGCCGAGCTTATAGCCCGTCACGATGCAGTTGGTGATCAGGATATGTTCGCAGAGCACGGGGTGCTTCAGGACATACGAACTTTTCAGTACGATAGCGTCATCGTTGGGTGTGTTCACCTTCGTATTGCTCACGGTGAAATACTTGCAGCAGTCGATGTCGATGCCGTCACGATTGGTGTCGATGGTGACATTGTCGATGGTGCCGATTTCGCAACCCGTTGTGATGATGGCGAAATGGCCACCCCGATAGATGGTGATGTCGCGGATGGTGACCTGGCGACATTGTTTCAGGGCGATGGCCTTGTCGCCGGTACCGATGGAGCCGCCCTGCACGTTACCTGCCTTCTCGGTGTCGCGCTTCGTCAGTCCCTCACCGTCGATCATTCCGTGACCGCTAATACTGATGTCCTGCTGACCTTCAGCCCATATCAGACTGTTGTGGAAATAGGTGTGACCGCCATCCTGATATTCAGGAAAACCGCCGAACGACTCACTCTCATCATACGCCTTCATTTCTGCCGGGGCAGCTAGAATCTTTGCGCCGGCCATGATATGCAGGTCTATATGGCTTTTCAAACGGATGCTGCCGCAGAGATAGGTTCCTGCAGGCACCACCACTTGTCCGCCCCCATTCATCGTCGCTGTTTCTATCGCCTTGTTGATGGCTGTGTGGTCGAGTGTCTTACCATCGCCCTTGGCGCCGTAGTCGCGCACGTTATAAACTCCAGATACTGCGGCTTCTGTTGTGAGTCCCAATAAAAGAACGACCCAAAGAATAACTATTCGTCTCATTTCCATAGGCTTCTCAACAACTGTTACATCCGCTATCTTTTGGGTTTGATCGTAATCACTCTGTCGAAGGCGGCGGGCTTGACCCTGTATTCATCGAGCACATAGACGCAGGTGCAGCCTACACCTGTGGTGGCGTAGTCGAGATTGAGGGTGTAGCAGTCGGCCTGTGGCTGCAACTGATAGGTAAACTGGCTCTTGGTGAGATTATCGGTCGTGAACTGATAGGCATTGAAGTTGAAATGCTCGTTCATAGCAATTTGAACACCTTGCCCCTCCTTGTTCGTCAACTCTACATAGCGGTTGTCGGTGCGCAGGGCGTGATCCTGAGGGAAAAGGTAGGGTTCATACATGTCCTTCACCGTCTTGTTCCAGATGCCTACCTGATAGCCCGTCTTGCGGTCGGGATAGTTTTCCTCTGGGCCACGGCCGTACCATGTGATGTGGTCGAACTCATTGGCTACAGAGGTAGTGAAGCCGATACGGGGGAGAATTTCCGGCAGACGGCCTTGCGGACTCAGGTGGTTTTCAATCTTAACCGTTCCGTCATTGTAGAAATGATAGGTATAGTCGAGTGTGAAGCCGCACAACTGTACACCTGAGATATAGAGGTCGAGAGCACCGTAGGATGAAGCGCCTACCTGTACCAACTGGCTGACGGTGACCGTCGTCTCCCGCTCGTTGCGGTTCAGCCGCACCTCAGCAGGGCGGATGCGCAGTTGCTGGACACCCTTCGAATACCAAAGCGTGGCTACCTGGTTGCCGTAGCCTTCGGCATACCCGCCGTTGACACGGAAAGCATCCCATGAGTCGAACTCGTTGGCAATTGGAGCGCGCCATAGGTTGAACTCGATGGGCGACTTCAGTACAGGTTTGCCATAGACCTCAATCTGCTCGAGGTTGCCTGTCTCCTTGCTGATGACATAGCAGAAGCCCTTGCCGCTGATGTTGATTTGCTTGTCGTCTTCCTGGGCGCTGATATCGTTGGAAGACAGTTGTGGGGCTGTGGCTGGAAGGTTCCATCCCGAGAGTTCCAGCTGATCCCAGGCTACTTCATGGCCTGCCTTTGCCCATACTTCATCTTTCTTCAGCTTGGAGGTTACTGTGACACGGTATTCCTTGCCTGCCACGATAGCAGGTTTGTGGTAGGGAATCCTCACAACCTGCTTCTGTTGCGGGGCTGTAGAGAACTGGATATCGCCCTCTTCGAGCACATCGCCATCGGCCATCAGAGCCCAATGAGAAGTGTATTGTGAGAGGTCGGTGAAGAACAGACGGTTGGTGACTTCTACCTCGCCAGTCTCAGCATTGAGCAGACGGATACTCAAAGGCTGCGTGGTCCATTTCATCTGTTTCATCTCCGGCTGCGGGGTGCGGTCGGGCCAGATGCTTCCGTAAGTACGCATATTGCCGCCGATAGTATAGAACGTACCGGTGTCGCCATTGCCGTCGAATGTGAGATAGAGTACAGCATCTTCAGCCCGTCCCATTCCCGCTGACGCGCCTACCCGTAGCCTTTCAACATCAGCCAGACACTTGTCGTAAATGGCTACATTGTCCATCTCAGCATCTGCTGTGAAGGTCGTCATCGGATCGATGGCATGATTACCGGCGATGCGACCGATGTTGATGGGGTAGGGGAAGTTGCTCAGTATGCCGCGCTCACCGCCGCCCCCGCCACGGTTGCCGCGACGGTTGTTGGCGGGTTCGGGTGCTGTGGTCTTTTCTGTGCCTTTCAATTCTCCGTCGATGAAGAGTTTCATTTCCTTACCGTCCCATGAGGCTGTCACATGATGCCAGTTGCCAACCCAGTTCTCTGGCAGGTCGACGTCGAGTGTATGTTTCACACCGGAGTGCAGATAGAACTGCAGTCTTTCTCCGCCTTTCTGTACCACGCCAAACTGCGTGTTGCCTTTCGTCACGTAAGGTGCGCCCTCGTACATGCCGCTGAGTTTACCGGGTTTTACGTCGAAGCTGATGGTCAGCGCCTTACTCGAGAGTTCTACATTGTTGCTGCGATACACCTCTACCCATTCGTCGTGGCCGCTGAGGTGCAACGTGCCTTTTTCCACTTTTGCGTTGCTCATAAGGTGGACGGGCGTATTGTAAGGCGAACTGTCTTTAAGCGGTCGGATATGTTCCGTAAGGCCGGGGCTGACAAAGTCCCAGAGCGCACCACCCATCAGTCGCGGATGCCGACGGATGGCTGCCCAGAATTCGTCCATGCCACCGCCGGCATTGCCTGCTACCGACAGGTATTCATCCATGAACGACGGGCGTGGATCTTCCTCTTCTGGCACCATCGCCGTGTTCATCTCCAACTCATAAGGTGTGGGATAGCGCGGACCGATAATATCTTCGGCAGGATGGGCATAGGCGTTGCCGCCATACATAAAGTAACGTGTGGGATCGAGCCGTTTGCCCTCTTTGACAACTTCTGTGATCAGCGGTCCTTCACCGCTCTCATTGCCCGCACTCCAGAACAGGACGCAGGCGTGGTTGCGGTCGCGTAGTACCAGCTTCTGTACACGTTCCAGATACATCTCACGGAATCTCTGGTCGTTCGAGATATATTCGCTCGCATGTGCCTCGTCACCTGTTTCGTCGATAATATACAGGCCGTATTCGTCTGCCAGTTCCAGATATTTGTTCACAGGCGGATAGTGCGAGGTGCGCACGGCATTGAAGTTGTGCTGCTTCAGTATCTCCATGTCCTTGCGAATGGTCTCTTCGTTCATGGCATGTCCCAGTTCGGGATGCTGCATGTGGGTGTTTGTGGCATTCACCTTGATGGGTTGTCCGTTCAGGAAGAATGTCTGATGACGGATCTCTGTCTCCTTGAATCCCATCTTGCTGCTGATCTGCTGCATGACGTCGCCTGACTCATTCAGCAGTTCGAGCGTCAGATTGTAAAGCACGGGTGTCTCGCAGGTCCACTTGTCGGGGTTAGATACTAGCGAAGCCAACTCGACAGACATCTTCCCTTTGCCAGTCATTGTGAAACGGTCGGAGCGCATCTCCTTCACTTGGTTGCCTTTTGCGTCCTTGAGTGTGGCACGCACCATATAGGAAGCCTGAGCGTCCTCGTATTTCTTCACATCCACGGCCACCTTGAGTGTGGCGTCGCGGTATTGGTCGTCAAGATCGGTAGTCACAAACCAGTCGAACAGTCGGGTCTTGGGTGTGGCATAAAGCGTCACGTCGTCGAAGATGCCAGCCAGTCGCCAGTAGTCCTGACCTTCCAGATAGTAGCCGTCGGAATACTTCAACACACAAACGGCCAACACGTTCTTGCCCGGTTTGACATAAGGCGTCACGTCATATTCCGCAGGTTCCTGTCCCCCCTCGTTATAGCCCACCTGCTGACCATTCATCCATACGAACGAGGCGCTCTGTGTCTTCTCGAGTCGCAGGAAGATTTGTTGCCCTTGCCACTTTGAGGGCAGGGTGAAAGTCTTCCGATAAGCCCCTGTAGGGTTATATTCTCTGGGCACATGGGGCGGATTTGCCTTGAACGGTGCAGGCACATTGCGGAACTGAGGGTCACCATAGCCCTGCATCTCCCAGTTGCTCGGCACAGGAATGGTGCGCCACTTATTATCTTTATAGTTCGTCGCAAAGAAGTTCTGCGGCACCTCTTCGGGCGTGTTGACAAACATAAACCGCCAGTCACCATTCAGACTCAGGTGGTCTGAGGCCAGATAGTAGGCATGCCCCTCCTCTTGGTTCTCCTCAAATACGGCGGTGTTCTCGATGTAATCATAAATGTGCTCAAGATACTGAGCGCTTGTCTGTAATGAATAGGCAGCAAACAGACAAAGAGTTAGTCTTTTAATCTTCATGTGATATTTTGGCGTATTTCAGAACAATCTTAATCCTCTATAATCTTGATGCGGCCCTGAGGCTTGGCATAGGCCTTGCCGGTAGTGCCGCCGAGTACCTTGTGGAGATAGTCCGATAGCGCCTCGTAGTAGCGTAGCGAACTCTCCTGGAGCACCACGCATTTCTTGAAGCAGTCGAAGAAACCGCCTCCCTCATGATTGTAGTTTGTCAGGGCGACACTATAAGTGCGCTGCATGTCAATGGGCTTATAGGTGCCGTCTTCCTGCAGAATCTCGATGTCGCTCACGCGGTGGCTCTTGCTGTGGATGGCGAAACGCAAGCCAGAGACTTGCGGGAAGTTGCCGTCGAGCACCGGTACGAGAGCTGTGCAGCGGGTGAGCATCTGTTTTAGTTGTTCAGCGGTTACCGAGATACGGCGCAGGGTGTTGTCATAAGGCAGCATGCCAATGATGTCGCCATAGGTGATGTCGCCGGCATTGATATCGTTACGAATACCACCACCATTTTCTAAACCGATATCGGCCTTCATGGCATAGCGGTAGGCATCGGCCACTAGATCACCGGCATTCGTCTCCTCGCCGCGCACGATCCACTGGTCGTTCTCGTCACTCACCACGAGGGTGTAGTCGCTATGAGCTACCTTCTCAGAGGTGACTGCTTTCACCTTCTTATGGATTTCTTCAGTGGCATCGCTCACGGCATCATTCTCATCATTGATTTCCTTGCTCTTGATGAGATGGGTGATGAACCGACCGTCGGGGGTGATGACCAGCTTGCCGACGTTGGCGAACTGCGTGCCTGTCTGTGTGACGGTGATCTCCTTACCATCGAGGTTCTTCACCTTCACGCCCTCGAAGATCTCATGGGAGTGACCGTCGAGCACCACGTCGATGCCTCGGGTGTTGTTCACGAGACGGTGGGAACTGAAACCCATCGACTGCGGGGTCTCACCCACATGTGAGAGCAGAACCACATAGTCGGCACCCTCTTTACGGGCATTGTCGACGGCCTGTTGGATGAGTTCATAGAAATTCTTAGGTTTGAGGTCGTAGAGCAGGATGCCGTTGGTATCGTAGAAGGAGTAGCCCTCTAGGATCATCGTCTCCGGGGTACAGGCCCCGACATAGGCCACTTTCTTATTACCATATTGATGGATGACGTAGGGCGCATAGATGGGCAACGGCTCACCGGCCTCATAGAAATTGGCACAAGTGACAGGTGCACCGATCTGTTCTAATAAATTTTTCAGTCGGGGCACACCATAATCGAACTCATGGTTGCCAAGTGTAATGGCATGGTAGTCCATCAGCTTCATGATATCGGCGATGTACTGGCCTTTGGAGATGGCTCCCGTGGTGTTACCTTGCAGGAAATCACCGCAACAGACGGCTGCAGCGTAGGCTGTATCCGACTTGTTGATAGCATCACGTAGGCCTGCCATCTTCTGATAACCGTCGATACCACAATGGGCATCGTTTTCATAGAGAATCACAATGCTCTTCTGAGCTTTCATAGCGAGACAACCCATCATCAGAGTTATCACGCATAATAAGGTTTTCTTTGTCATCATGCTGCAAAGATACGAATTTTTTCAAAAACAAAAAACAATGAAACAAAAAAAAGCGTGAAATCGTTGCCTTTTTAGTAACTTTGCAGCCAAATCAACAAAACCAATGAAATGAAAAGATTTATTATCAGTTTGATGACCGTGATGTTCACGGTTGCTGTTTTTGCACAAGATGTAAAGGTGGAGTTTATTACGCCGAGTATCGTACACATTGTAAAGGGTCAGCCCACGAAGACGCTGGTGGTTACAGCAAAGCCAGAGAATGTGGCTGTCAGTAAGAGCGGCAGCACATGGAAAAGCAGCGAGTTGACCGTGAAGCAGGATGCTCAGGGAAACCTGACCTTCATGACAACCAAAGGCAAAGTGTTGTTGAAAGAGAAAGACTGCGACGTGACTGAAGTCCGGCAGACCTTTGTCTTGGACAAGGATGAGGCTGTCTATGGCTTAGGGACGATTCAAAATGGCAAGATGAACCGTCGCGGTGAGAAGAAGCGTATGGAACAGTCGAACCTGGAGGACTTCCAGAATGTGCTGCAGAGCATCAAGGGCTGGGGACTCTATTGGGAAAACTATTCGCCAACGCTCTTTGAGGATAATGCCCAAGGGATGACCTTCGATGCGGAAGTAGGTGAGGGGATTGACTATTACTTCATGTATGGGGGCTCGGCTGACGGTGTGATTGCCAAGATGCGCTATCTGACGGGCGATGTGCCGATGTTCCCACTATGGACCTACGGCTATTGGCAGTCGAAGGAACGCTATAAGACCGCCCGCGAGACGGAGGGCATCGTCGATAAGTATCGTGAGTTGCAGGTGCCTCTCGACGGCATCATCCAGGACTGGCAGTACTGGGGTTCTAACTATCTGTGGAACGCGATGGACTTCCTGTCCGAGGACTTCTCGAACGGCAAGCAGATGATTGATAATGTACACAAGAAGCACGCCCACTTCATGATTTCCATCTGGGCCAGCTTCGGACCGATGACGCAGCAGTTCCGTGAACTGGAAAAAATCGGCTGCCTGTTGCCCTTCGAGACTTGGCCGCAGAGTGGTATCTCACATGTTTGGCCCCCTATGCGCGACTATCCCTCAGGCGTGAAGGTCTACGATGCCTTCCATCCGGAAGCCCGCGCCATTTATTGGAAATATCTGAAAACGCTCTACGACTACGGCTGCGATGCGTGGTGGATGGACTCTACCGATCCAGACTTCTTCAATCCCCGCGAGAGCGACTACGAGCATAAGGTCTATGGTGGCACGTGGCGTTCGCAGCGTAATGCCTTCCCCTTGGAGACGGTGCGTGGTATTTACCAGGCTCAGCGCAAGGATGACCGTGGAAAGCGCATCTTCATCATGACACGCTCAAGCTATGCCGGTCAGCAGCACTATGGCTCGAATATGTGGAGCGGTGATGTGAACTCTTCTTGGGACATGCTGCGTAAGCAGGTGCCTGCAGGATTGAGTTTCACGCTGACGGGTAATCCTAACTTCAATACCGATATCGGCGGTTTCTTCTGTAGCAGCTACAATACAAAGGGAAGCGGCTCAGCTCCGAAGAACCCACAGTTCCAGGAGTTGTATGTGCGTTGGATGCAGTATGGCCTGTTCTGTCCTGTGTTCCGTAGCCACGGCGCCGATGCCCCCCGCGAGATCTGGCAGTTCGGAAAGAAAGGCGAACCGGTCTATGATGCCATCGAGAAACAGATCCGCCTGCGTTATCGTCTTATACCTTATTTATATAGTACTGCTTGGCAGGTCACCTCGAATAACGATAGTTATATGCGCCCGTTGTTCGCTGAATTTGCTGCCGACAAGAAAGTGTGGAACATGACCGATGAGTTTATGTTCGGCCATAATATTCTGGCTTGTCCGATTGTCGATCCACAGTATACCGAAGAGAAGGTGATCCGTACAAATGCTATGACGGGCTGGGACCGGAATGATGTAAGAGGGCAGAAGGAAGAAGGAAGAAGTGTTGACTGGACGGCCAAGAAGAGTGCTGTGAAGTATCTGCCGAAGGGTACTGTTTGGTATGACTTTTGGACGAACCAATCCTTTAAGGGCGGACAGAACGTGACGCTGGTGACTCAGTTCGATCGTGTGCCTATGTTTGTACGTGCGGGTAGTATCCTGCCCCTCGGTCCTGAGATGCAGTATGTAGGCGAGAAAGCATGGGATAACCTTGAGATTCGTGTCTATCCGGGAGCAAATGCCAGTTTTACTCTCTATGAGGATGAAGGCGATAACTATAACTATGAGAAAGGTGTATACAGCACCATTACATTCTCCTGGAACGACAAGGCTCGCAAGCTGACAATTGGTGCCCGAAAGGGTGAATTCCCGGGCATGTTGAAGTCGCGCCAATTCACCATCATTCTGCCTGATGGTCGCCAACAACAGGTTAGTTACGACGGTGCAGAATGTATTATTTCGCTCTGATAACCAGGGCGTGTTACATTTTCAAAGATATGTGTTACAAAAGAAGAGTCTGATGTGGCTCTTCTTTTGTAATTTTGCACCATACTTGCTTTGCAAGTGTACAAATGAAACGATGTGCTAATAAACTATTCATTAATATTCAAGAAAATGAAGAAGAAAATCTTATTGTTAATGGCCTTGGCTGGCTGTATGTCAGTCCAGGCGCAAGGATTGAAGGATGTCTATAAGGACTACTTCATGATTGGTGTCGCTGTGAACCAGCGCAATGTGACTAATGCTGAGCAGGCCGCTCTCGTGAAGAAGGAGTTCAACAGCATGACTGCTGAGAACGACATGAAGCCCGAGCCCACTGAGCCCCGTGAAGGTGAGTTCAATTGGGAAAATGCCGACCGTATCGCCAACTTTGCCCGTGCCAACGGTATCAAACTGCGTGGACACACGTTGATGTGGCACTCTCAGATTGGTCGTTGGATGACGGCCGAGGGTACGACTAAGGAGCAGTTCTATGCTCGTATGAAGAATCACATCCAGGCTATCGTCAGCCGTTACAAGGATGTGGTTTACTGCTGGGACGTGGTGAACGAGGCTATGGAGGACAATCCCAATGCTACCGATCCCTATCGTCAGAGCGCTATGTATCGTCTGTGTGGTGATGAGTTTATCGAGAAGGCTTTCCAGTATGCTCATGAGGCCGACCCGAAGGCTCTGCTGTTCTATAATGATTATAGCACCGTTGATCCCCACAAGCGCGACCGTATCTACAACATGGTTAAGAAGATGAAGGCTAAGGGAGTGCCCATCGATGGTATCGGCATGCAGGCCCACTATAACATTTATTATCCTTCTGAGGCTCGTCTCGACTCAGCTATCACGTTGTTCAAGACCATCGTGAAGCACATCCACATCACCGAGTTCGATATCCGTGTCAACGAGGAGATGGGTGGTGGCCTTTCATTCAGTCGTGAGGGCGCTACCGTCACAGATTCTGTGAAACAGCATCTGGCCGACCAGTATGCCCGTTGCTTCCGTGTGTTCCGCAAGCATAAGGATGTCATCGACTGTGTAACCTTCTGGAACCTCGGCGACCGCGACTCTTGGCTCGGTGCCCGCAACTATCCCCTGCCTTGGGATGAGAACTATCAGCCCAAGTTGGCTTATGAGTATATCCGTGATATGAAGGCTCCGAAGTGGGATATGCCCGCTCGTCCTCCCCGTCAGCCACGTCCACAAGGTGGCTTCGGTCAGGGTGGTCCCCGTCAGGGCGGTTTCGGCCAGGGAGGTCCTGGTCAGGGACAGCGCCGTCGTGGCCAAGGAGGCCCTGGTGGTTTCGGTGGCTTCGGCCAGCAGCGTCCTCAGTTTGATGCAAGTCGCGCCTTCCCCCAGCAGGAGGGAATCAAGGAGGACTTCGTGCCTTCTGAGCTGAACCAGCCTGGACAGCAGTATCCGCAGGTGAACTCTCAGGGTTATGCCCGTTTCCGTATCGAGGCTCCCGATGCTCAGGCAGTGACAGTTGGTCTCGGTCTGGGAGGCCAGGGTGGCACCAAGTTGAGCAAGACTTACGATGGTTCATGGGTAGGCACTACAGCAGGCCCGATGGACGAAGGTTTCCACTATTATCATCTTACCATCGACGGTGGTACGTTTAATGACCCCGGTACAGGCAACTACTACGGTTCTACCCGTTGGGAGAGTGGTATCGAGATTCCCGCCAAGGATAAGGACTTCTACGCTATGAAGAATGTGCCTCACGGCAAGGTTTCGCAGATTCTCTTCTGGAGTGAGAGCACCAAGCAGTGCCGTCGTGCCTTCGTTTATACACCTCCTACCTATGATAAGGATGCTAAGACCAACTATCCCGTGCTCTATCTGCAGCATGGCTGGGGTGAGGATGAGACAGCCTGGATGACACAGGGTCACGCCAACCTCATCATGGACAACCTCATTGCCGAGGGTAAGATCAAACCCTTCATCGTGGTTTGCACCTACGGTATGACGAACGAGATGGGCTTTGGTGGTGGCGGTCGTGGTGGTGCTGCTCAGAACTTTGAGAAGGTGCTCTGCGACGAGCTTATTCCTTATGTCGATGCCAACTTCCGCACTATCGCCAAGAAGGAGAGCCGTGCGATGGCTGGTCTGTCAATGGGTGGCATGGAGACGCACTCTATTACACTGGCTCGTCCTGAACTGTTCAATTATTATGGACTGCTCAGCGGTGGCGTCTATACCCCCGAGGAAATTAAGGACAAGAAACAGGTGAAGTATATCTTCCTGAGTTGTGGTTCCAAGGAAGGTCCCGACCGCATCAAGTCTGCAGTGGATACGCTGAAGGCTGCCGGTTTCAACGCTGAGAGTCATATCTCTGAGGGTACTGCCCACGAGTTCCTGACATGGCGTCGCGCCCTCCGTCAGATGGCACTGAGCCTGTTTAAGTAATATTTCTACGTAAGAAAATTCAATTATTCCAATGATAAGAAAAATTTTTCTCGGACTAATTTTGGCTACTGCCGGAAGCTCGTCCGTATTTGCACAGTTTCGTCAGGTTGATCCCAGAGAAAATGTTGGTCTGAAGGATGCCTACAAGGGTTATTTCACCATCGGTGTGGCGTTGAATCAGCGCAATGTAACTGATGATGCCCAGAAAGCCCTCGTCATCAAGCAGTTCAACAGTGTGACTGCCGAGAACGACTGGAAGCCCGGTGAGATTCATCCAAAGGAGGGTGTGTGGAATTTCGAGCGTGCCGACAAGATTGCTGACTTCTGCCGTCAGAATGGTATCAAGATGCGCGGTCATTGTCTGTGTTGGCACTCACAGTTTGCCGACTGGATGTTTACCGACAAGAAAGGCAAGCCCGTCAAGAAAGAGGTGTTCTATCAGCGTCTGCGCGAGCACATCCATACAGTAGTGAACCGTTATAAGGATGTGGTCTATGCTTGGGATGTTGTGAACGAGGCCATGGCCGACGATGGTGGTTTCCGCTTCGGACGTCCGGGTCAGGAGCCGAGTCCTTATCGTCAGAGCCGTCATTTCCAGCTCTGTGGTGATGAGTTCATTGCCAAGGCTTTCCAGTTTGCCCGTGAGGCCGATCCCAATACGCTGTTGTTCTACAACGACTACAGTTGCGTAGACGAAGGCAAGCGTGAGCGTATTTATAATATGGTGAAGAAGATGAAGGACGCTGGTGTACCCATCGACGGTATCGGTATGCAGGGTCACTACAACATCTACTTCCCCAGCGAAGAGCAGCTAGAGAAGGCCATCGTCCGTTTCAAGGAGATTGTGAAGCATATCAATATCACCGAGCTCGACCTGCGTATGAACAATGAGAGCGGTGGTCAGCTGATGTTCTCCCGTGGAGAGGCTAAGCCCATGCCCGCTTACATGTCAACCCTGCAGACCGACCAGTATGCCCGTTTGTTTAAGGTGTTCCGTAAGCACGCTGATGTCATTGACAACGTGACCTTCTGGAACCTGGGCGACCAGGATTCCTGGCTCGGTGTGAACAACCATCCGCTGCCTTTCGACGAGAATTACCGTCCGAAGGCTTGCTTCCGTGCCATCCGCGACTTTGACCCCGCTCTCGATAAGCGCGTTCCGAAGGAGGACTTTGTCGTCAATCCGTGGAACCAGCCCGGTCAGGAGTGGCCGAAGGTAAACAGCGAGGGTTATGCCCGTTTCCGCATCGAGGCTCCCGATGCCAAGTCGGTGATTGTCAGTCTCGGCCTTGGTGGTCGTGGCGGTACGGTGCTGAAGAAGGATAACGACGGTGTCTGGACAGGAACGACCGAGGGTCCGATGGATCCTGGTTTCCACTACTATCACCTGACCATCGACGGTGCTACTGTCAATGACCCGGGTACAGGCAACTATTTCGGTTCGTGCCGTTGGGAGAGTGGTATCGAGATTCCCGCTCCCGATCAGGACTTCTATGCTGAGCGCACCGATATTCCTCATGGCAGCATGCAGACGGTGAAGTTCTACTCACCCAGTCTGGGTAAGATGCAGGAGGCTACGGTTTATCTGCCCTATGGCTATGGCAAACTCGTCGATAAGAAGGGAAATCCTGTGAAGGAAGGTGCCAAGGGTATTCAGGAGCGTTATCCTGTGCTCTATTTGCAGCATGGCTGGGGTGAGAATGAGACCAGCTGGCCCATTCAGGGTAAGGCAGGTCTGATTATGGACAACCTGATTGCCGACGGTAAGATTAAACCCTTCATCATTGTGATGGCCTACGGTCTGACCAACGACTTCAAGTTCGGAACAATCGGTCAGTTCACGGCTGAAGAATTTGAGAAGGTGCTCATCGATGAACTTATTCCCTATATAGATAAGAACTACCTGACCAAGTCCGACAAGTGGAACCGCGCTATGGCAGGTCTGTCAATGGGTGGTATGACCACCAAACTCATCACCCTGCGTCGTCCAGAGGTGTTCGGCTACTGGGGCTTGCTCTCTGGCGGTCAGTATGCGCCTGATGAAATCAAGGATCCTACGGCTGTGAAATATATCTTCGAGGGATGCGGCTCTAAGGAGAATCCTGATGGCATCAACAAGAGTGTTGCTGATTTGAAGGCTGCCGGATTCAATGCCGAAGGCCTGATCTCCGAGGGTACTGCTCATGAGTTCCTCACATGGCGTCGCTGCCTCCGTCAGATGGCGCTGAGCCTGTTCAAGTAATTGATTTGCGAATTATAGAAAAGAGGGTGTGTCACGATTTGACACACCCTCTTTTTTATGATGGAATCTCGTCTGTTACTTGCCTGTTCTCACTGAATTGAGGAAGTTCACCATCTTCTGGAGGTTCTCCTCAGAATACATGCCCATGCCGTGACCGCCCTCGGGAACGAAGGTTGCCTCGGTCTTCACACCGGCCTCAACCAGTTTCTCATAGAACATCTTACCCTGACAGCAGGGAACCACATTGTCCTTCTCACCATGGAAGATAATGATGGGCGGATTCTTCTTGCTGACATAGTAGGTGGCACTCAGACTGCGATACTTGTCCGGCTCCTTGTCGAGCTTAGAATCGAGCAGTACATCCTCAGGACTGTTAGCACCCATACTCATACCAGGGCCGCAGTCCATCTTCGTGAGATCCACAGGTCCAGACCAGTCGCAGGCGGCATTCACAGCGCTGCTCTCCTTCGTATAGTTACCGAGTGTACCTTCGAGGTCGATGTCGTAAGTACCCACCTTTGTCTGCTTGATGCCACTGGTGGTAGCAGCTGTAGAAGCGAGGTGACCACCTGAAGAGAAGCCGCTGGTAGCCACAAACGAGGGATCGAACTTATACTTCTTCGCCTCACCACGCACGAAACGGATGACGGCACGGATGTCATGGATCTGAGCCGGCCACTTGGCATCGCCGCTACTGCGATGGTTCGGACAAACCACGGCGTAACCGGCATCGAGCAGGGCCTTCACGATGGTACCGAGGTCGGCAGCACCCTTACTGTTGTTGCTGAACCACGCAGAGCCGTAGATGTGAATCACCACGGGATAGCTGGCAGCCTCCTTCTTAGGCAGATAGATGTCGCAGGTATGGAATGCCTGGTCGTCGCCTGCATAGTTCACATCCTTCCATTCCTGGGAGGTTTCGAGTTTCACCTGTGGTCTCTGGAAACCGCCAAAGCCTCCGAAACCACCCTGAGGCTGTGCAGAAGCAAAAGCTGCAAAGCCCATCAGAATTACTGATAATAAAGTTTTCTTCATAAGTTTTTGATATTAGAAAATGTTGATATAAAAATAAGTTGATTATTTGAATGTCCACCAGTCGAGACGCACGTCACCCGAAGCCTTGCTGAAGCAGAGGTAGAGGTCGTGAACGCCTGTAGCACCCTTCACCTTCGCAGAGAACGAGCGGTATTTCTCAACAGAGCCCGTAGACTTGACATCGACGGTACCGATGGCGTCGCCACTCTTGCTGTCGAGGCGCAGGGTAATGGTGCATCCTGCCTGAGCTGCAGCTGCAGCTACGATAGCGAACTGCTTGGCGCCCTTGCTACCGAAATCCACACCGCGCAGACGGATGTACTCGTCGTTGTTGATATCAAAGATATACATATTCTTCTTGCCCGTAGATTCCGGCATATCCTTCACCACACCAGTATTCTCGATGCCCATCTTGGCACTCTTCAGCCCGAAGCCCCAAGCCATGGTCTCAGCCTCCACACGCTTATAAGGATTCAGCCAGTGCAGCTGCTTCATGGGCGCGAGATCCAGCCAGTAAGGAGAGGTCTGAATCGTACCGTCGGCATTATAGGTGATCTCCGTGCCGTTGACGCTGCGACGCTCATGGTGCTGAAAGGTCTCCAGATGCATCAGGTCGTAGTCCTGTCCGAAGAGATATGAATGTCCCTTGAAGTCGGCAATACCAGGGTGATTGCCACGATCGCGCTGGGTGGGCGCCATCAGGTAGTTCTGCTCCTTCCAAGGTCCAAGAGGTGAATTGCTCATGGCATAGCCCAGGCCCTCAGGACAGCAGGTGGATGCGAAGCCCATGTAGTAATGGCCGTTGCGCTTGTAGAACCACGGGCCTTCCTGATAGTGCTGGATGGCCCAGGTGGCCTTCTCTCTGCCCGGCACCCTGAGGTTGATCTTGGCACCCTCCTCCTTCACAGGACGCATCACACCATCCTTGGGATTGAGCACGTAGATATCGCCTTTAGTGGATATCATGTCGTCGTTGAGTTTGACACAATAGGTCTGCGGATTGCCCCAGAACATCCAGGCCTGTCCGTCGTCATCGATAAAGACAGAGGGGTCGATATCGTCCCAGTGCTCCTTCTGCCACACCAGCGGCTGACCAAGGGGATCCTTGAAGGGGCCGTAAGGCGAATCAGCCACCAGCACACCGATGCCATGACCGTGCAGCGGGGCATAGAGGTAATACTTGCCGTTGCGCTCGACGGTCTGGATGGCCCAGGCACCATTTTCACGACTGCGCCAGGAGAACTCCTTGAGCGAGGCACACGCCCCGTGCTCCGTCCAGTTCACCATGTCGGTGGTCGACCACAGAAGCCAGTCGTACATGAAGAAACCGGCAGAACTCTTCTCGTTCGGATCGGGGATGTCCTCAGGCGAGGCATCGTGCGACGTATATAAGAATAAGGTGTCGCCCACGACCATCGGTGAGGGGTCGGCTGTATATTTCGTCTGGAAGAGCGGCATATTCACCTGCTCCAGTCCACGCATCTCCCACCAGTCGAAGTTGAAGAGCTTCGGACCCTTGCGGCCTGTGAACACGAAATAGAGGTCGGCTGTCTCTGGCAGCGCAATGCCGGAAAGGGTGCGGGTAGGCGCATCAATGTCCTTCAGGGTGGAGTAGTCCAGGTCGAGGGTAATAGTCTGCCACTTCTCCCAACCACCGGTACCAGGCACATTGACCTTACCAAGACATCTTCCGCGGACACTGTCGAGACGTATCTCAATCTGTCCGCCACGCAGACCGCTGGCCACGCGAGCCTTAAACACACGCGGGTATTTATTATCGAATGCCACATTCTGCAGTTTGATATAGTCGCCATTGTGGATATCGGTCACATAGACACCAACCTCGTCGTTCTGTTCGGTCTTGATGCCCTTTGAGAAAGCCATCGTCTCGGCCTCCACCTTGCGATAGGGATCAAACTTACCCACGGGCTGCACACCCTCGTCGGTAGGCATAATCGTGGGGAAGGAGCCATCGGCATTGTATTTGAACTCCTCGACTGCCACACTACGCCCGAAGCCTCCGCCATTGGGCAACTTGCCCGTATGGTAGAAGAAATAGCTATGGCCCTTGTAATCAGCCACACCGCAGTGGTTAGTGAATGACTTGGTATCGCAGAGCGGCATGATCGGGCCTGCATAGGTCCAAGGTCCTAAGGGAGAAGGAGCCGTGCTGTAAGAAATATGCTCAGGCACACCACCGGCTGCATACAACAGCTGATAGGCTTTTGCGGGATCCACCTTGTATTTCGAGGCATCGACCTTGCGGAGCCAAGGGCCTTCGGTATAGTTATCCTTATATTTCTTGTCCTTCTCACGCTTGTCCATCGAAGGTGCACCGAAGCCCTCCTCCGTCATGTCGATCATACCGAGCTCGCCAGAATAGGAAACCATATCTTTATTGAGCTTCAGATAATAGATGCGAGGGTTGCCCCACATGAGCCAGGCCTGACCGTCATCGTCGATCATCACTGTAGGATCGATATGGTCCCAGGAGCCGTTCTCGAACAGTGGTTTGCCTATGGCATCGCGGAAAGGTCCCGTGGGTGAATCAGAGACAGCCACACCGATGGCCATACCTCTGGAGAGTCGGGAGTGGGCGCAGATATACCAATAGAACTTGCCGTTGCGCTCGATGGTCTGCGAAGCCCATGCGCGGTCGTCGGCCCAGGAGAAACTTTCCAAAGCCAAGGGCGAACCATGATCCTGCCAGTTCACCATGTCCTGTGAGGAATAGACACGCCACTCCTGCATCCAGAAAAAATCGGCACCGTCCTCATCATGGCCGGTATATACGTACATGGTCCCGTTGTGCACCATCGGAGCGGGGTCACTTGTAAACCAGGTCTGAACAAACGGATTCTGAGCCTGAAGAGGCAGGGCTGCCATAACGGCTAAGCTAAGGAATGCTTTCTTTAGTTTCATTGTTTCTTAATTATTTGTAATGTGGTTGCAAAATTACAAAAGAATCTGAAATCTTAGTTATGCTTTTTGTTTCTTTATCTTTTTTTATTGTATCATTGTTACAATTATTGGAGTATTTTTATTAACTTTGCGCCAAAATTACTTAACTTCAATACAAAAAGCAATGAAAAAACGAATGACAATCTGCGCTGCCTTGCTGGTAGCCACGCTGGGTATCTACGCCCAGAAATCGATGACCGCTCCCAAAGGAGGGAAGGCCATCAGCGACGAATTAATCGGTATCTTCTTCGAGGATATCAGTTCCAGTGCCGACGGTGGACTCTATGCTGAACTGATTCAGAACGGCTCGTTCGAGTACAACCCCTCTGAGCGTGACGGCTGGGGACCTGCCACTGCCTGGAGGGTGATACGTCCCGGACACTCGCTTGGACGTCTGGACATCCGCATGACCGATGGTCTCAATGCCAACAATCCCACCTACATGCGTCTGCACACAGAGCGTGCCAAGGAGTATTATGACTACAGAGGCTGGACAGGCTATGGTATTCAAAACGATGGTTTCGACGGCATCAGCGTGAAGGCTGGCGAGAAATACGACTTCTCCGTCTTCCTGCGCAACATCGGTGCTGCCAAGAAGGTGCGTGTGGCCTTGATAGCACAGCCACAGGGCCGCGGTGGCTTTGGTTTCGGCCCAAGAGATCCCAAACTCCTGGCAGAGGCTAAGTTTGACGTTAGCAATACCTCATGGCAGAAGTTCAATGCTGTATTGACACCCGACAGTACCTGTCAGAATGCTGCGCTCCAGATTCTCGTGCTCACCCCTGGCGACCTCGATGTCGACATGGTGTCGCTCATGCCTCAGGACACTTACAAGGGTCATGGTCTGCGTAAAGACCTGGCTCAGGCACTGGCCGATCTGCAGCCGAAGTTCATGCGCTTCCCTGGCGGTTGCGTGGTACACGGTGGCGGTGACGGATTCTGGGACACCTACCGTTGGAAGACCACCATCGGTCCGAAGGAGCAGCGCAAGGGCCTGAAGAATACCTGGGGGTACCACCAGAGCATGGGATTGGGCTTCTTCGAGTATTTCCAGTTCTGCGAGGACACAGGTATGGAGCCGCTGCCGATTCTGCCTTGTGGCGTATCGTGCCAGGGTGCCAATGGTGGCTGGAGCATGCGTGACCAGGCACAGGACGTAGTACCCATGAGCGAGATGGACGAGTGGGTAGCCGAGGCCATCGACCTCATCGAGTGGGCCAATGGCAATCCTGCCACCAACAAATGGGCGAAGATGCGTGCCGATGCCGGTCATCCGAAACCCTTCAACCTGAAATATCTCGGTCTGGGTAACGAGGAGCGTATCTCTCCAGAGTTCTGCGAGCGCTTTAAATATATATATGAACGCGTGATGAAGGCTCATCCCGAGATTGTCATCGTGGGTACAGCCGGACCTGGTTCACATCCCGGTAACCGTGACCTCGAGAACGGCTGGAAACTCGCTGAGGAACTGGGCATGCCCATCATCGACGAGCACTATTATGAGCCCAATGGCTATTTCCTCTCATCACGCCAATACAACTATTATCCCCGTGACCGTAAGACCAAGGTTTATCTGGGAGAGTATGCTGCTAAAGACAAGAAACTCATTGATGCCCTCGCAGAAGGCCTGTATCTGCTGCATGTCGAGGCCAATGGCGATATCGTAGCCATGACCTCTTACGCACCCCTCTTCGCCAAGAAGACCAATACCAACTGGAATCCCGATCTGATCTACTTCGACAACGAGCGTCCGTACCTCACCTGCAGCTATTATGTGCAGCAGATGTTTGGACAGAGTTCCGGTCAGTATTATTATGGCGACTGCGTGACCATCGACAATCCCGATGCGGCACCCCGTTGGCGAGGACTGCCTAAGGAGCAGGAAAGTGGTTTCCTGCAGGGTCAGAGCGTCGTCCTGAATGTCAAGACGCGCAAACTTTATGTAAAGCTCTGCAATGCTGGTGCCGAGGCAAAGACTGCCAACATCAACCTCAGCCGTTTCGGCATTAAGAAGATGGCCACGAAGACTACTATCAGCGGAAAGCCTGATCAGGAGAATAACTACGAGGCTCAGCCCATCATTCCACAGAAGGAGCAGATCAAGGCTCAGAAGAAATTCAAATACGACCTGGCACCTTATACGATGGTTATGTTTGAATATAGCTTGTAATAAAAAGGCCCCCTCAGATTCGAGGGGGCTTTTTTGTTATTGCATGACTTTTCGTCCGTTTTTGATGACGATGCCCTTATAAGTCTCGTCTACGCGCTGACCAGAGAGGTTGTAGATAGCGTCGTTAGTGTTGACAGGCGTGGTCCTGACACCCTGAATGGTCGTTGCGTTGGGCTGTCCCACAGCGACGAGATAGCTCGTCTTGATATTGGTCTTCTCAATGGTTGGGATATTCATCACAAAGACCTCTGCTGCCCCGTCGGGATAACGACCTACGGTCTGGTCTCCATTATGTCGGGTATAGGTGAACTGGTCACTCCACGACTCGTCGGCAGCTGTGAGCATAAGGTCACCTTGGTTGTTGTCCAATTTGAAGTTGGCATGCAACTGTGATTCCGGCTCCCCATTGTCGCACCAGATAATGAGATGACCATAGGCGGGAATGATGGTCTTCGCTTGAATGTCGCCTTTGGTAATCTTGTATTTCTTGGGATTATTCGGACTATTCGTCAGATACATGCCTTCCACGTCGATGGGACTGGCGGTGGTGTTGTAGAGTTCCAGCCAGTCGTTACGCTTGAATAGATCATTCACGTAGATGCTGTTCTGGGCGCTCACTTCATTGATACGGACGGGTGTCATACCCTGTGCAGCGCGCTCTTCGTCAGAGAGTGGGGTGAAGCTGGCGATGAGTGAAACGGTATTGTCGGAAGAAGACAGGTTGATGACAGGCTCCGTAGAGACGAACTCCCCAGAGGTTGAGCCCATGGTGGTGTAGATCTCACCTGCCCAGAACTGGTCGCTGGAGGATGCTTTGTTATTGTGTATCTCAACGGCGATGACGTTGTCGCCGCTCTTGAACAACGACGATGAGATGTTGAGGGTGCCCGTCAGTGGTGTGCTCTCAGCGTAACTCGACGAATAGCTGTTGAATGTGATGTTTCCGCTTGGCATGTTATAACGTCCGGCTTCCTGGCCGTTGACATAAACGACAAAACCATCATCCACCTGATAGTTCAACAGGAAGACGTCGCTGCGCGTCGGAGTGGACGAAAGTTTGATGGTCTTGCGGAAATAGGTGGTGGGATATTTGTTCTCGGCGTCGGAACCATAGCTCACCTTGGTCTTTACACCGGTCATGCCGTAACCTAAGGGCGCGGTGCCGCTCGACCAGCTGCTGTCATTGAATCCTGTGGTTCTCCAGTTTGCGGGAGCCTCGCCTTTGTCGTAATATTTCCACGTATCGCTGAGTTTTACAATCTGATTAGTGGCAGTGGCTTTTTGTTTCCAACCTGCAAAAGTATAACCCGCGGGTGCCTTGGCCTCGATTTTTACGGGCGCAAAGAGTTGGCCGTTGAAATAGGCGTAGGGTACCTGGAGGTCATTGATATAGAGATTCGCCCCTACGATGTCGGCACCGAGGGTAACCGTGTGTTTCTTTACGCCCGAGAGTTTCATGGCACTGGCTTGTTGCAAAGCGGAGATCATTCTTGACAGACGATTGCTCAACTCGTTTTTGATCTGATTGGCCGATCTGTCGGGGTTATGTCCACTGTCCATACGCTTTTGCTTCATCAGATCGGTCATAGGTTTCACGTCTGCAAGGAGTTCGTCGACAATACTATTGGCTCGTTCCATTTCAAACACACTGCCTGCCACTAAGCAGAAAGTATCAATGAACTGCTTTCGGAAGTCTTCGTGTTTGAGCAGATTTAGAAATAGTACGATCATCTCGACGCGGTCCTCGCCCTTGCTATAAGTGCTGAGTGATGATGAAATGGTACGCCCCCAGGGATTGAAGGCATAGTCGAGGTCGAAACATACAAAACGGAATCGTCCATCCTTTTGACTGCGATAGGCCTTGATATTATTGTCGGGCCAGTCGTCGTTGCCAAGATAAAATTCCACTGCCATGTAATTGGCAAACTCATCGATATCGAGCAATGTTCGGATTTCTTCGTAGACACCGGGACCATTGACATCCTCGCTCAGATTGATGAGACGTTTGTAAGCCTCGTTGTTGCCGTTCTTGAATTCCTTGTTCTCAAAAGCATCGAGTTCCTCATCGTCGTAGCCGAAGTTGGCATAAGCGTACTTGTCGTTGTTGGGCTCACGCATATTCAATACGCCGCGAAGTTCACCGTTCACATATTCGATGATCGGCACGTACGACTGACAGTCGAGGTCGATACCTGAGCGTTGGATAATGGTCTCTAAGGCACCGTCCATAAATCGGGCACTGTTGTTCCAATAATCATTACCGCCATTACGTAGTACCAGCTGCTTATTGCGTATATAGGGCTTCTGGGGGAAGAAGGAGAAGTCAAAGCGGTTCTGTCCGTCGAAGATCTTATTGGATTTCAATTTCATTGAACGGGGGGAGATCTGCCTCGTCCATCCACCAGAGACAGCGATATTGACATCCTGATTGAAAAGCATCTCACCCTCTGAACTCAGGAAACTGAAGTTGACAGGACGTTCCCAGTCTTGGTTCCAATTAGCGGGATCATTCTCGCGCCCATTTCCTGTAATACCGTTCTTACCCACAACATCAATGCCCCACATGTCATCAGTGAAATATTTCTGGTTGCCCACGATACTGACTACAGGGATTGTGTAGCTGTCGCTGGTCTTGATATAGCTGCGGGTGACGGGCACACTGGGCAGATAACCGTCCTGGAATAGGCGGAACACATAGTTGGTGGTCTTGCTGATGGTGAACTGTCCTCTTGTACTCACAGCGCTTGAAGAGGTCGGTACGCTGCCATCGGTGGTGTATCTGAGGGTTGTGCCTTCAGGAATGTCCACCTTGATGCTGAGCGACGTCTTAAACAACTGACTGCCCTGATTGACAACAGGCGCTTTCAGACGCTCTTTTGCAAATACGGCTGTGGTATTTGTGGCTTCGGGGGTAGGTGTGGCCGTCCATCCCCATTCGTCGCCGCCATCGGTCTTACGGGCGTAAGCCGTACGACTCATGGCCTCGGGAAAATTCTGTTTGGTGATTACCTCACCGTTTTTGTCGCTTAGAATGATCGTGCCGCCATCGCAGTCGAGCTTGAAGGGTGCCTGATTGCTTTTGATCTCGTTGGAACCGAGCCAGATGACCTTGAAACCTTTGGCTGGGACGGACCCCATATTACTGGGCATCTGCCATTGATACGGGTTGCTGGCATCGATACTCAGGAACATTCCACCCAGATTGACGTCGGTCGCTCCTGGATTATAGACCTCAATCCAACTGTCGAAATTGAAAGCAGGACTCATCACCACGCCAGTATTGGAGGCCATCACCTCATTGATAATCAGAATAGCTGAAAGTAAAGTTGACCACATAATTTGTATTATTATTCGGGTGCAAAGTTACAAAAAAAAGTGAAAGTTAGTTCATAATTGACGGATTATTCGTAACTTTGTCCCCAAATATACTTTTATTATTAACTATTAGCATTATGAGGGAAATTAAATGTTTTATGAGTGTGGTTGCAGTGGCCCTATTTGGCTTTATCTGCACGAGTTTTACAACTGAAGAGAAATCACGAGTTGTTGAGGATGGTGGTACAGGTCCTTACAAGGCCATTATGAAGGAAGATGCGAGTCTGAAGGAGCATACCATTCTGGTGCCGCAGGATCTCTCTGTGTTTGGCAAGAACCAGAAACTGCCCGTGCTGGTATGGGGTAACGGTGCCTGCACCAATTCGCCTTGGGAGCACTATAAGTTCCTGAACGAGATTGCCAGCCACGGCTTTATTGTCTTGGCTACCGGCTTTATTCCTATGGACGATGAGGGTTATCGTGGTCCGATGTCGAGAACAGAGCAGCAGATAGAGTCCATCGACTGGATCATTGCCCAGAATGCCGACAAGAACTCGCCCTACTATAACAAGATCGACACGAAGAACATCTGTGTGGCTGGTATGTCGTGCGGTGGTTTGCAGACACTCTTCAACTGTGCCGATCCTCGTATCAGTTTGCTGATGATCTGCAACAGCGGACTCTTCAATCAGCAGAATGCCAATCAGGCTGTTGGTGGCATGCCTATGCCTCCGAAGGAAAAATTGAAGGAGATTCACACCCCGATTATGTACTTGCTCGGTGGTGAGACCGATATCGCCTACGGCAATGGTATGGACGATTTCCATCGTATTGACCATGTACCTGCTCTTGTTGTGAACTTCCCCGTAGGTCATGGCGGTACCTATCGTCAGCCTCATGGTGGAGAATTCACTGTTGCGGCTTTGGCCTGGCTGCAATGGCAGCTGAAGGGCGACAAGGAGGCTGCGAAGATGTTCAAGGGCAGCGCCCCCGGACTCCTGAAGCGCGAGAAGTGGACTCTGGAGAAGAACCAGAAGTTCGATGAACTGAAATAAATCTTGATTTTGTGATGCGGAAAATAATGATATTGCTCGCTATGGCAGGATTGATCATGCCTGCCATGGCGCAGCGTCCTTCCTCACCGAATGGCAAACTCGCAATCGAGGCGGCAGGTAATGGACTCCGGCTCTATTATCAGAACCAGCCCATGCTCGATATCCCTGAAGTGGGCTACGAGGGACAGACGGCCAAACCAGCACTTCGTTTTGTGCAGAAGGTAAAGGCTGATTACCAGATGTTGGCAGGCAAATGCCTGCACGCCACAAACGAGGCAAACGAATATGCCACACCCCTTGGGAAGAACACGAAGTTGGTGGTCAGGCTGTATAACGATGGCCTGGCCTTCCGCTATGAACTCTCACAGTTGTCGGAAAGTACGCTGCCCAAGGAAAAGACCACCTATCGCATTCCGGAAGGTGTGAACCGATGGTTCCAGCAGTGGACGGATGCCTATGAGAGTTTCTTCCCTTTGACGACTTCCTATAAGACGCTACCCGTACGCAGTTTCAGCGGTACGTTCAAATCGGCTGATGGCTGGAACATCCGTTGGGGCTATCCTTCGCTCTTCAAACCTGCAGAGAATGTGTTTGCCTTGATCTCTGAGGCGAATATCGAGCGCCGACAGAGTGCTTCGTGCCTCTATAACGAGGGCGAACTCTATCGGGTGCCCCCTGATCAGAATGAGCTGAAGATCAGCGGCGACTGGCACAGTCCCTGGCGTGTGGTGATTGTTGGAGAATTGGCAGATATTGTAGAGTCTACACTGATTACCGATGTCTCCGAGCCTTGCAAGCTGAAGGATACCAGTTGGATCCATCCGGGCGTGGTGTCGTGGATCTATTGGGCTTATAATCATGGTTCTGACGATTATAACATCATCTGTAAGTATATCGACATGGCGGCCACGCTCCATCTGCCTTATATGCTCATTGATGCCGAGTGGGATACAATGAAAGATGGCAAGACCGTGGAGGATGCTGTGAACTATGCCAAGTCGAAGGGCGTGAAACCGATGATATGGTATAACTCCAGTGTGGGTTGGGTGGATGGTGCCCCGACACCGAAGTACCGTCTGAACAAGCCCGAAGACCGTGAGAAGGAATTCGCATGGTGTGAGAAGATTGGTGTGGCTGGCGTGAAGATCGACTTCTTCTCGGGCGATAATCAAATGAACATGGACTATTGTCTCGATTTGCTCGAATGTGCCGCCAAGCATCATCTGCTGGTGAATTTCCATGGTGCCACCGTTCCGAGAGGTTGGCAGCGTACCTATCCGAATCTGCTGAGTACAGAGGCTGTCTATGGTGCGGAGTGGTATAACAATGTGCCCACGTTCACTAAACAGGCTGCGTCGCACAATGCCACACTGCCCTTTACACGTAATGTCATCGGACCGATGGACTATACCCCCTGTGCCTTCAGCGACTCGCAGCACCCGCATATCACCTCGCATGCCCATGAACTGGCGCTCACGGTGCTCTTTGAGAGTGGTTTGCAGCATCTGGCTGACAAGCCCGAAAGTTTCCTGGCACAGCCAAAGGAGGTACAAGACTTCTTGTCTAAACTCCCCGCTGTCTGGGATGAAACACGTTTTGTGAGTGGCTATCCTGGTGAAAGTGCCGTCATTGCCCGTCGTTCTGGTAAGACGTGGTATGTGGCTGGTATCAATGGTACGGATGAAGTGAAAAGGGTGAAAACGTCACTGGATATCAAGGACATCAAGTCGGGGCAGGCTTTTTGCGACAGCGGCGACAAGGATAAGCCTTGGGATATTCGAATGATGAGTGCCCGTGTGCTGCCCGATCTGCTCACCCTCCAGCCGCGTGGCGGATTCGTATGGGTTATCACACTTAAATGATTTCTTTCATAAACAAATAAGCCCCGCCAACCGGCGGGGCTTATTATTTATTAGTGGTTGCGGAAGTTCCACTTGGAATTATCCGACTTGAAGTCATACTTGGCAAGGGTAGGTGTGGAGTCACCTGCAGAGTAGAGGCAGATGCTCGTGTTGATACCCTCCTGTCCGGGGATTACCTTTGGCATGATGCGGAAAGTTCCGTCGGTAAGCTGCTCGATGCGCCAGAGCTGCTCGTCAGCACCGGTATAGGCAGGAACAGTCTTTACCTCGCAGTCTGCAGTAGCAGTCAGTGCGCGCTCAGTGCCCTCGATGGTAATCTTGAAATAGGTGTTGCCCAGGTAGGCACCCTTGCCCTCTACGGGTGTTACAGTCCAACGCTGATGGGGACGGAACATATAGTCGCCGATACGAGCGGGGATATCACCCTCGGGCCATGTACCCTTCACCTGATCCAGTGTCTGGTTAGCCACGGGCTGTGGGGGTGCAGCATTTGCCTGAGGACGGCCTCCGAAGCCACCGAAACCACCGCCACGAGCCACGTTCATACGAACGAAGTCGACAGCCAGTTCGAGGGCGTAGCCACGACGCTCACTCTCAATCTCGAAGGTGCCGCCCTTGAACTGCTCACCGCAATAAGGCCAGTCGTTCTTCCAGAGCAGCGGACGGATAGCCAGTGTAGAACGGCCACCCATGTCGAAATCAGCCTCCCAGTGGAAGGATGCAACCTCTACACCCTCGTCGATGATGGTGCGTCCGAAGTGTCCGGCACCCGTCTTGCGGTCGCCAGCAGCCACTACCATACGTCCACCGCCATGATACATGTCACGGCCTACATTATCAATATAGGGACCCTCGGGACTCTTGGAACGGCCTACCACGATGTTATAGGTAGAGTTCACACCATCGCAGCAGGTACCGTGGGTACCGAGCAGGTAATACCAGCCATTGCGGCAGATAAGGTCGGAGGCCTCACAGTCGATGGCGATGTCCTTCTCCACGTTGCCGCTCTTGCGGAAACCTGTTGTTGGATCGAGCTCAATCAGACGAATGGTTCCGAAATAGGTACCGTAGCTCACCCACAGACGACCTGTCGAGGGATCGAGCATGATACCCGGGTCGATGGCGTCCTGATCCTCCATACCGTCGGAGAAGCAGACTTCTACAGCCTCAGACCACTTGAAGTCGGGTGACTTCGGGTCGAGGGTCTTGTTCCACATGGTGAGAATACGGCCTGCGTGACCGCCACCGAGACCACCACCTGTTGCACCATAGATGCAGAGGTAACGGTCGCCAATCTTGATGACATCGGGGGCAGCACCGCCACCGGGACGCTCTGCGCCGCTGTTCCAGGTCCAGCCGTCTTCTGAGATCAGGCCGCCGCCACCGGTGCCGAATGTATAGTATTTGCCTTCACACTCGGCAATTGTCGAGGGGTCGTGGATAAAGGGTGCGCCAATCTGCGCGTTTGCGGCTGTAGCCAATGTCATAGCCGCCAGAATGCTATATAGTCTTTTCATCTTTATTTCTGATTTAAATTGATCTTGT
>JAEEGJ010007634.1_pt1 | contig 30801 bp, 23 predicted proteins | sample 8958761 | NCBI WGS metagenome assembly JAEEGJ01 (sample SAMN16246546, study PRJNA631951) | gut metagenome | biome: gut microbiome; feature: rumen; material: RS-attached | host: Bos | place: Iran: Karaj | collected 2018-10
CTTCGATGCCGCCTCCTGCGGCGTCATCTCCACCATCCACGAGCAGAGCGCCGACATCGACCGCGGCGTGGAGCGCGAGGAGCCGGCCGAACAGGGCGCCGGCGACCAGGGAATGATGTTCGGCTACGCCAGCACGGACACCGAGGAGTATATGCCCCTCGCCCTGTCCCTGTCGCACAAACTCCTGCAGACGCTCGCCGACATCCGGCACGACGAGCCGCAGCTGATGCCCTACCTCCGCCCGGACGCCAAGTCCCAGTTCACCATCGAGTTCACGGGGCGCCGCACCCCCGTGCGCGTGCACACCATCGTGCTCAGCACGCAGCACGACGAGTTCGACAGCGACGATGCGCGTATGCGTGCGCGGATTGAAAAGGATGTCCGGGAGATCGTCCTCCCCCGCCTCGTCGCGTCGCTCCCCGAGCGCACCGCGAAGCTCTTCGACGGCAGTTTCATCCTGCACGTCAACCCTACCGGGAAATTCGTCATCGGCGGCCCCGCCGGCGACACCGGCCTCACCGGCCGCAAAATCATCGTGGACACCTACGGCGGCCGCGGCGCGCACGGCGGCGGCGCCTTCTCCGGCAAGGATCCGTCCAAGGTGGACCGCAGCGCCGCCTACGCCGCCCGCTACCTGGCGAAGAACCTCGTGGCCGCGGGCGTGGCGGACGAGTGCCTCGTCCAGCTGGCCTACGCCATCGGTGTGGCCAAGCCCGTGAGCGTCTTCGTCGACACCTACGGCACGCGCCACATCGACGCCACCGACGCGGAGATCGCGGAGCGGGTCCGCGAAATGTTCGACCTGCGCCCCGCCGCCATCATCCGCAAGTTCGGCCTCAAGAATCCCATCTACGAGCCCACCGCCGCATACGGCCATATGGGCCGCAAGCCCTATGTCCAGGACGGCATCCAGTTCTTCGGCTGGGAGCTGCTGGACAGCGTGGACCGCATCCGCGAAGCCTTCGGTCTATGAGCACCAAGGAGAAAAAGCCCCAGCAGGTCCGCATCACCAACAAGCGGGCGTCGTTCGACTACGAGTTTCTCGAGGAGTACGACGCCGGCATCGTGCTCGTAGGCACGGAGATCAAGTCCATCCGCGCCGGCAAGGCCTCCCTGCAGGACGCCTACTGCTATTTCTCCGGAGGAGAGCTCTACGTGCGCGGGATGAACGTCGCCACCTACTTCTGGGCCTCCGCCTGGAGCAGCCACGAGCCGCTGCGCGACCGCAAGCTGCTTCTCACCAAGCGGGAGCTCAAGCACCTCGCCCAGGCGGTCAAGACCAAGGGCCTGACCATCGTGGCGGTGCGCGCATATATAGCCGCGAACGGCTACGCCAAGCTCCACATCGCCCTCGCGAAGGGCAAGAAGGAGTTCGACAAGCGCGCCACCATCAAGGAGAAGGACATCCGCCGGGAAATGGAGAGAGAATAATGCCCCGCCTCAAGCATAGCATCGTCGCCGAGCTGCCCGCCCCCGAGCAGCTGGATCTCGCGCAGCTCGGGCGCGACTGCGCCTCCGGCGCGTGCGACCTGGTCGTGGTGCTCGGCCCCACGGCCTCCGGCAAGACGAAATACGCCGTCGCCCTCGCCGAAAGGCTCGGCGGCGAGATCCTTTCGGCGGATTCCCGCCAGGTCTATCGCGGAATGGACATAGGCACGGGCAAGGACCTCGCCGAATACGGCGCCGTCCCCTACCACCTCATCGACATCGCCGAACCCGGCACGCAGTACAACGTCTGGCAGTTCCAGCAGGACTTCCTGCGGGCGTATGCGGACATCCGCGGGCGCGGCGCCGTGCCCGTCCTCTGCGGCGGCACGGGGATGTACATCAACGCCGTCACGCGCGGCTACGACTTCTCCGGCAACGTGCCCCTGAGCGCCGCCCGGGCGGACGCGCCGCGCGAAGGTTTCCCCCAGCGCCCCTTCTTCATCGGCACGCTGGTGGACCGCGACACGCGCAACGCCCGCATCGACGCGCGGCTCGACGCCCGCCTGCAGGAGGGTATGGTCGAGGAGATCCGCGGCCTGCTCGAGCGCGGTGTCCCCGCCGAGACGCTCATCTCCTACGGTCTTGAGTACAAGTTCGTTACGCTATATCTGCAAGGCGAGCTCCCCTACGCGGAAATGCGTGAGAAGCTCGCCATTGCGATTCATCAGTTCGCCAAGCGGCAGATGACCTGGTGGCGCGGTATGGAGCGCAGCGGCACCAGGATCCACTGGGTGGAAGTCTAGAAAGCGTATCCCAGGCTCAGCATCAGGCTGTTGCCAAGGGTCCGCGAAGCGGTCAGGAAGGCGAAATCCAGATGGACGCCGGCATACTTCAGACCCAGGCCCAGGGAGGCGTAGGTCGGAATGGCCTTCGCGGCGTCCCCGTAATGAAAACCGCCACGCAGGAACACGATATCCGCGATACCATACTCCAGGCCCAGGCCCGCCATCAGCGCGCCGCTGAACAGATAGTCCACTTCGGCACTGGCCGTCAGGCCCGCCACGGAATAGGCGCCACCGGCACGGACAATGCCCGGTAGGCCATATTTGTCACCGCCATAACTGACGGGGGTGCCGATATTATTCACCGAAAGACCTGCCTGGAAGGCGTCCTTTTCGTATTTCAACGCCAGGTCCGCTCCGAAAGCGGTAGCCTTGGCATCCTCCGCGAGCGCGGAATTCACGAAACGGACGGAAAGACCTGCGGACAAGCCTTCTGCGATCTGATAGGCGGCTCCCAGCCCGACGGCCATTTCCATCGGAGAGAAGCTGCCCTTCTTGCGTCCGTCCGCCGACACGATCGCATATTCAGGATAGGCGAAATCCTTGAACTGCAACCCGATGGCCAGTTTGTCCGTCACCCGGAAATAGCCTGCGGCGGAGAGGAGATTGATGCTGGCCGCCTTGGGCTGCCAGCGGCTATAGCCGGCGGCCACGTCCATCCGGGGTCCGGCCAGTGCGGCCGCGGCGACATTGTTCTCAAGCGCATAAGCGTCTGCCGAGCGGGCGACGCCGGTCCCGGCCAGTGCAGCCGTGGCCGGATCGGGATTGATATTCAGGAAAGCCACGCCCTGTGCCTGCAGGGACAGGGATGCGGCGACTGCCGCTATGATGGTAAGGAGTCTTTTCATGTCCGTTAGATTTTGACGATCGACTGGGTGATGGTCTCCCCGGCATAGTCGAGGATGACGGTATAGCTGCCCGGAGCGAAATCTTTCACATTCACCTTGGCAGGCTCGAACGGCGTGATCGTCAGTTCGTCCTCATACACCGTAGCGCCGGTCACGCTGACCAGTTTCAGTCGCGCGGAGGCCTCTTCGCTGGTCCGTACATAGAGCACGTCCCGGACCGGATTGGGATAGACGTCCACCGGCTCGGAACTCTCCCGGACCAGGATGCGGAACTGCTGCTTCACCTGCTCACCCCGGATATCCGTGGCCGTGACGGTCACGTCGGCATAGCCGAGGCCCAGGGCCGTGACGTAGAAGGAGCCTTTGGAATAGTTGACGTTGGCTACGGTCTCGTCGCTGTTCACGACGGTATAGACAAGCCGCTCGCCGTCTTCGTCGGAGAAGTAATCGGACTCCTTGATCTCAACCACCTCGCCGCGCGTGCTGAACATCATGTCGGGCCACTTGCCGACCGCCACGGGCTTGTGATTCTCCAGGACGGTGTAGCTGAACTCCTGGGTCGCCTTGGCGCCGTAGAGGTCCGTCACCACGATGCGGGACGTATAGTGGCCCGGCTCCGCCTGGACGGCTACGATATCGACCTTGGGTTTGCTCTTGTCCAGCGTGTCCAGGGTCTCCGCCAGGGAAGCGGCTTCCAGGACGATCGTCATATAATGGTCGTCGGGATCCGTAAAGGTGAAGTTCAGCGAGGCGGTCTCATGGGCCTTCAGGCTGAAGTCGGACGGACCGTTCACGGTGATCACCGGCTTGTCGTTGGCGCCCGTACGCACGGAGAAGGCCTCCGTCGAGGAGGAGGTATTTCCCGCCAGGTCGCGGGCGGCCGCCCGGAAATAGTAATCTGTATTGAAATCCAGCCCGGAGATGACTCCGGACAAGGTGCTTCCCACTTTCGCGTCGCCGACGTAGAACACGCCGAACATCGCGTTGGACGGATCGAAATCCGCCTTCTTGTCGTAATAGACCACAATGGCGGACGGTTTCGTGTCGTCCTGGTCGGACGGGACCGTACAGGTGAACGAGGCCCGGTTCGACTTGGCCGTCACGCTGAATTTCGCCACCGGATCCGGCGCGACACCGCCCGTTCCGGCAATGGCCTTGTAGGCGTTCACCAGTCCGCTGCCCATCCCGTAGGAGCGGGTATAGGACTTGATGTCCGTGGTGTTCTCCAGCAACAGTTTCCGGAGCGCCTCCGCGGTGAAGCCCGGCTTGCCGAAATGCGATACCAGCAGGGCCGCCACGCCCGACACGTGCGGGCAGGCCATCGAAGTGCCCTGATAATAACCGTACTTGTTGCCCGGCAGGGTGCTCAGGATCTGGTTGCCTTTCTTCACGTCGCCGCCCGGAGCGGCGATGTCCACCCAGTCTCCGTAGCAGGAATAGTAGGCGCGCCGGTAGTCGGCGCCCACGGAAGCCACGCTGATCATACCTTCATAATCGGCGCTGCTCAGGTCCCGGTCTTCGTTGCCGGCTGCGAAGATGACCACGCCGCCCGCCATCGGGCCGACCTGGTTGCCATTCTCGTCCATACCGGCGTATTTGTTGAAATAATCCACGGCGGCTTTCAGGGAAGCGGGCGCCGTGTCGGTCTCCTCATAGCCCCAGCTGTTCTGGGAAATGACGGCGCCGTGGTCGGCACCCCACTTGATGGCTTCCGCGCCGCTGGCGTTGCCTTCACCCTCGCCGAAAATCTGGCAGGACATAATCTTGACGCCGGGCTTTCCGGCAGCCTTGTCGCCGCCGGCGATGCCACAGACTCCGATGCCGTTGTTGTTGACGGCGGCAATCGTGCCGGCCACGTGCGTACCGTGGCTCCCGGCAACAATCTCACCGCTCTTGTTGCAGAAGTTATAGCCATATACCTTCCGCCCCTTGATTTCGGGATTCACCCACATATTGTCGGCGAGATCCTCGTGCTCATAGTCCACGCCGGCGTCCACGACGCACACCACCACGTCCGGGCTGCCGGTCGTGTAGTTCTCCCAGACCGGGAAGACGTTGATGTCGCATCCGCTCAGGGCACTGGCGGCGGACCCGTCGTTATAGTAATGCCATTGCTGCGGCAGGCGCGGGTCGTCGAACGGCATCGCGGCCGTCATCGCGGCGGAACCCGGCTCCGCATAACCAACGAGCTGCGGGTCCCCCACCAGCTTGATGCGCGGATCAGGCTCGGCCAGCACCACACCCGGGATGGCGGAGAAATCCGACTCCGCCTTGGTCAGCGACTGCGCCGGGTCGAACTCGACGACATAGAAACGGTGCAGGCCCTCGGCGCGCGTACGCGCTTCGAACCGGCCCGCATCAGGGAACAGGCGGTGCATCCGGACGATTCCCAGTTCTTCGAACGGGAAGGACATCGCCTTCGTCTGCACGCCGGCCACGAAACCTTCTTCGTCGGCACAGCGTTCCAACCGGGCCGCCAGGTCCTCATCGACCACGACCGTCATTCTGCCGGGATAATAATTCTGTTCGATTCGCGCAGTTTCCTCCTGCGGTACTTCGGGCTCCGCAGGCACCATCTGCCGGACACAGGCGGACAGGCACAGGGCCAGGCCGCCCAGCAATAGCATCTTGAATTTCATTTTCAGTTTATTGGTTAAGGAATTCCGTGAGCGTCAACAGACTCTCCGGATCGTTCCATTTGATCTTGTGGTTCTTGATCCACTGTTTGAACGCGGACTTCTGCGTGTCGTCCAATGCCGACTCGACGGCGTGCCGGTTGGCCTCATAGACCTTTCCGGGCGTGACCACGTAGTACTTATTGATAAGCGTGACCCGCTCACCGCCGTGACGGCTCTCCCACATCTCCATATGGTTCTGGTTCGGCTGTCCGGCGATCTCCAGCGAAGTAAGTTTCCGGGTGGCGTCGGAAGTGGCCGTGGTGCCATAGGCGCCGCTGCCTTGCAGGAGGCGTTCAAAATCACCCAGCGACAGCTTGGCGACAAAACAATCGCCATCCCCTGCGACCACCTTCATCATCCTGCCCTCCACGTTCATATAGCGGTCCTCGCCGATCTGGGCCGTCAGGACATCGCCCAGCTGGGCTTCCTTCACGACGCCTTCATCAATGTAATGCAAGGCGCTGCGCAGGATGTGGATGTTGAGCGGCTGCTGGAACTTGGTGCCGTTCCGGAGAATGATCGTACCGTCCGTGAAAGTCGGATAAAGATACGGCCAGGTCGTGGAATAATCCTGGGCCAGGGCGGAAATGGCGGCAATGAGCAGGATCGCTGCAGTCAAAAATCTTTTCATTTGAAATCCTTGTTTTTTTACCAAACGAAGGCGCCCGGCAAAACTCTGGGCGCCTTCGTATTGATAATCAGAGAGTTGTCTTAGTTCTTGGTGCCGGAAATACCAGGCAGGAGGATACTGAGACTTCCTTCGGTCGGGAGATAAGCCCAAATACCATAGTCCTCACCGAAGTCCAGACCCGTCACAGCGCCGCTCGCATCCTTCAGGATGGTAACGGTCATATTGCCGGTCTGATAGTCATTCAGCTCACCGTCAAGACCATAGAGGGTAAGGTGATAACCGGTGGGACGCGTATACTCGGACTCCTGGCCGAACGGAATGGTGATGGTGGTCAGGTCGGCGTCGACGTTACCATAGAACATGGTGTCGGTGTCAGCCCAGCCGTCGACCGCAAAGATGTTGTAGAACCAGACCATATGGTCGTCCTTCTCATCCTTGAGAATCGACATCGTCCACTCCACAGGACCGTCGAAATAACTGACGGCATTCATCGTGTAGTCGCCGAGCAGGGCGCTCATCGGATGGTCGGTATCCTTGATGGTCACGGTGCAGGCATTCTGCCGGCTGGCGGCCACGTCACCGGTGCTCTTGAAAGAGATGGTGAACTTGAGGTCACCGGTGTACAGGCCACTGACGCGCTCGCCGTCCTCGTACTTCACACCGGGATCCAGGATACGGACCTTGATGTACTGGGTACGGTCAGCCGTCGTGAAAGTGAGGGTACCGGCACCATCGACGAGCTCGAAGTTGACCCCTTCCTTCGCAGTGCCGTTGACGGCCTCGTAGGAGACGGTCGTGTTCATTCCGTTCAGGGAAGCGAGCGTCACAGGAATCTGGATCTCCTCATCCGTCTCGGTGCAGGAGAAAGCCGCATTGTTGAAAGCCACGAAAGCATCGCTGTCGTTGAAGACCGGCTCCTTGTTGAGTTCGCAGGAAGCCAGCATCACAAGACCGGCGATCAGGGCGATAACAGAATATAACTTTTTCATATTCTTCTTCATTTTAGCTTAAAAACCGGGGTTCTTGGTGAGATTCTCGTTCACGTCATATTCACGCTTCGGGATCGGAAGAGCCCAGAACTTGGACGAAGCGTCCAGGTTGGCGGGACGGCGGGAGTCGGAATAGGTCACTTCACCCGAGGCGGTACGGCCCAGGTCGAACCAGTAGTGGCCCTCGAAGTTAAGTTCGAGACGGCGCTCCAGGGCGACAGCCTGCGCACCGGCGGAGTTCAGCGGAGCGACACCGCGGTTCGCGCGGATCGTGTTCAGGTCGCCCAGAGCGGTAGCACCGCTGACATTGGCACCGTTCACGAGCGCCTCGGCACGGTTGAGATACATCTCGGAGAGGCGGAGGACGATGACGTTGTTCACATCCGGGGTGGAAGTGGCGTCGCCGAGACCCTTGCCATAGTACTTCATAGTCCAGAGTTCGCCGCCGGACTCCTCGTCCTTGTCGGTGCAGAACATAACTTCGCCGTCGTCCTTGCCACGGACACCCTTGGTGCCGCGCACGTCACCTTCCTCGAAGAGGTCGGTCAGGGACTTGGAAGCAGCGCAGTCGGCATAACCGAGCGGGTTGGTCATATGGGAAGGACCCTCCCAGTACTCGTCATAGGCATTGGACTTGTTGCCGTAAATCTCGAAGATGACCTCGGAGCCACCGGTAGCGGCGCCCCAGACGGAAGGATACTCCTCAGCGGTCCAGAGCTTGAAGGCATCGTTGTTGATGACCTTCGTCGCATAGTCGGCGGCGCCCTGCCAATTCTGGTTGTACAGGTACACACGGCTCAGGAGGGCCTGGATGGCGGGCAGCGTAGCAGCGGCCTTGGCATCGGCGACACCACCGCGCTTGTACTCAGGATCCATCAGCTTTTCCGCCTCGAGGAGGTCGTCGGTGATCTGCTTGTACACCTCGGCCACCGTATTACGGGCAGGCTGCTCCTTGGCAGTCTTGTCGGTCTTCAGGATGATAGGGATGCAGTCGTTGAAGTTCACGACAGCGGCCTTGGCCGGGGAATAAGCGTAAACGCGGGCCATATCAAACATTGCGAGGGCACGCAGGAAGTAGCATTCAGCCTGCAGGTTCTTGACATCCTGCTCGGTGACATCTACCTTAGCATAGGTGTCCATACCGTTCTCCTCGATAGCTTCGAGGACGTTGTTGACGGCGGAGATGACAAAGTAGCCATAACCCCAGAGACCGACGGTGGCGTCAGCGCTGTAGGTCATATAGAACGGCGGCTGATAGCGGCCGGACTGGAATGAGGTGCTCGTAGGGATGGTGGCGTTGTCGGCACGCATCTCGGAAGTGAGCACGAGGTCAGCACCGTACCAGGTACCGTCGGCCAGCGGAGAATAGGCGCCGGCAACGGCCTTGTTAATGGCGTTGTAGTCGATCAGCGCAAGCGCGTTGCTTTGGGTCAGGAACGGCTCCTCTTTGAGGAAATCCTTGCAGGAAGACACGAAGAGGGCTGCTGCGAACAGGGCGATATATGCAATCTTTTTCATATTCGATTTCATTTAAATCATTAGAAAGATACCTCGATACCACCCACGATGGACTTGGTCATCGGATAGACACCGGTGCCCATACCGGTCACGCCACGCTCAGGATCCCACCAGTCCACATCGTGGAAGGTGTAGAGGTTCAGGGCGCTGGCATACACCTTGACACCGTTCAGACCGATCTTCTTGACCACGTTGGCCGGAAGAGAGTAGGAAAGCGTGATGTCCTTGATACGCAGGAAGCTGCCGTCCTGCATCCAGCGGGTGCTGGCGAACTGGTAAGAGTTGGAAGAGTTGCCGGCGACCGGCTTCGGGAACACACCCGTGTCACCCGGCTGCTTCCAGTAGTTGAGGGCGCGGGCAGTCTGGTTCATGCTCATCTGGCTACCGTCACCATTGACGTAACGGTTCTCCACGATGAGGACCTTGTTGCCGGTCTTGAACTCGAAGAAAGCGCTCAGGCTGAGGCCCTTCCAGGACAGATTGGTATTGAAGCCGCCCGTGAACTTCGGCTCCGGAGAACCGGCGTAGATGTAGGAAGCGTCATTGTAGCTGTTGGTCAGGGTCGTGCTCGTGATGTTGCCGTCCTCGTCGAACTCGTGGTGACGCCAGAGGGCCTCGCCGTTGGACGGGTTCACGCCGTAGTAATCCTTCAGGTAGTAGGTGTAGAACTGCTTGCCGACCTTGTGCTTGATACGGGAATCACCCGAATAAGTCATTTCGTCGGTGTCGCCCAGGTCGAGGATCTCGGACTTGTTGTAGGACAGGTTGAAGCCTGCGCTCCAGTTCCAGTCTGCATTACGGATGATGTCACCGTTGATCTGGATCTCGAAGCCCCTGTTGGCCAGGGAACCGATGTTCATGAAGTTGGAGCTGAAACCGGAAGTCTGCGGGACCTGCTTGCTGAGCAGCATGTCGGTGGTCTTGCGGCTATAGGCATCGAGCTGGAGGTTCAGGCGGTTGTCGAAGAATCCGGCGTCGAGACCGACGTTCCAGGTGTAGTTCTTCTCCCAGGAGAGAGCGGAGTTGTCCGGCGTGTTGGGCAGGGTGCCGTTGCCACCGTTGTAGGCGGAAGTGGAATAAACACCGTAGGCACGGTAGGCAGCGATATTGTTGTTACCGTTGACACCGTAGCTGGCGCGGAGCTTCAGCAGGTTGAGCCAGCTGGAAGAGCTGCGCATGAAGTTCTCGTTCGTGATGTTCCAGGAACCGGCGACGGCCCAGAAGAGACCCCACTGGTTGTCGGAACCGAAGAGCGAAGAACCGTCCTCACGCACGGAAGCCTTCAGATAGTAGCGGTTGTCGTAGTTGTAATCGAACTGTCCGAAGAAGGAGAGGAGGGTGCGGGCGTTGCCGCCGTACTCGTTCTCGTCCTCCGCGGAAACCATCGTGGAAGGATAAGGGATGTTCGCATCGACGTTACCATACATATAGTACTCGTGGAAGGTGCGGCGCATCGCCTCCTGACCGGCCAGCAGGTTGAAGTTATGGTTGGACAACGCAAAGTTGTAGGTCACGGTGTTGGAGGTGGTGAGCGTCACGTACTGGGTCGTAGAGACCTGGAGGGTACCCTCGGCATCGCCCGGATCCGGAGCCCAGTAGCGGCGGCCCTCACCGAAGGTCGTCTCGACGGAGTTGTTGGTCTTGAAGATGAGGTTGCGGACCGGCTCCCACTGCAGGTAAGCGGTGCCGTGGATACGGTACTGCTTCTCCCACTGGTCGTCATACTTGGCCGTGTAGCGCGGGTTGGTATTGGAGTTGGAAGGGAGCTTGAGGTTGAACTCGCCCGTCTCCTCGTCATAGAGCGGAAGCCAAGGGAGCAGCGTCAGACCCGCGAAGAACGGGTTGCTGTAGTAGAGGCTCTGCATCGGGGTATCGTTGGACATCGTGTAGGCGAGGTTCACGCGGGTACCGATCTCGATCGTGTTGGTCAGGCGGTAGTCGGAGTTGACGCGGGCGGTGAACTTCTGGAAGTCGGTGCCGTAGGTGATACCGTCGTTCTTCTGGTAAGCCAGCGAAGAGTAGAAGCGGCCGCGGTCGGTGCCGGCGGAAGCATTGATTTCATACTCCTGCAGCACACCCATACGGGTGAAGTCCTTGATCCAGTCGTGCGTACCATTGTCTAGCAGGGACATCGGACGATAGTTGTCCGGGTTGACGCCTGCGTTGGTGTAGGCGGTGCGCTGCCAGTTGATCAGTTCCTCACCGGTCATCACGCGGAAGTTGTTGTCGTTCGCGAGCATGGAAGCACCGAACTTGACGCGGGCGTTGAAGTTGGCCTTGCCGGAACGGCCGCTCTTGGTGGTCACCAGGACGACACCGTTGGCGGCACGGGAACCGTAGATGGAGGCCGCGGCGGCATCCTTCAGGACCGTGATGGACTCGATGTCGTTCGGGTTGATGGCGGACATCGCATTGGAAGTGTTGGTGAAGTAGCCCTGGTCGCCCGTCTCCACAGGAATGCCGTCGATGACCCAAAGAGGATCGTTGCCGGCGTTGATGGAGGAGATACCGCGGATGCGGATCTGGGTGGCGGCACCCGGCTGGCCGGAATTACCGGTCACCTGGACACCGGCCATCTTACCCGAGAGGAGCTTGTCCACGGAAGAGACCGGAGCCTCGGCGAGACCGTCGTTCTTGAGGGCGCTCACCGCACCGGTGTTGGCCTCACGGCGCACGGTACCGTACGCAACGACAATGGTCTCTTCGAGCATCTCAGTATCGGCCTCGAGGTCCACGTTGATGACGGAACGTCCGTTCACGGGGATCTCGACGGTCTTGAAACCGAGACAGCTGATGACAAGCGTGCCGTTGGACGGGACCGAAATGCGGTAGTTGCCAAGAGCGTCCGTCATGGCATAGACGGTCGTGCTGCCCTTGAGCTGCACGGCAGCGCCGGTCACGACGTCTCCGGCATTCTCCCGCACGACGCCGGACACCTGCACATTTTGTGCATAAAGCGTCACGCCCAGCAATACGAGCAGGAGGCTAATGAACAGTTTTGCTTTTTTCATAAGCAGTTCTTTTAGTTAAACAATAAACTATACTAACAAAACATAGTTACATTTATACGAGCGTTTTTCGCATAAAAATTGCCGCGCAAGATCGGTATTTTTCGATAAAAATCCAAATACCGCTCTTGCATAGTACACGGAATTTCTGCGCAAGTTCGTAAGATTTTTTTAGAAATCCAAATTTGTAATCGGGCAACCGATTGAGTACAAGTAGGATTTCGAACTGAATCCCGCAAGGATTTGCGCTATTTGAAGAAATTTAATTTCAATTCGGAATCAAAACCTGATTTCTGCTTTCAATTATAAACGTTTCTCAAAATCATCTTTTTTCTCCGTTGCGATAAGCCGTTGATTTCAAGTAATTTACCAACGTATTCCTATGAATACCATACTCGCGAGCAATCGAAGGGTATGATTCCCCAGCCGATCGTCGGGACAGGATTTCAGGTAAATCCCGTATCACGGCATCCCGCTTTTTGAAACTCCCGGAAGGCCTTCCCAACTTCACGCCTGCGGCTTTGAGCTCCGCCAGAGCCTCGCGCGTGCGTTGTGATATAAGGTTGCGCTCGATCTCCGCCGCCAGCGCGAAAGCAAAAGCAATGATCTTTGAGTTAATATTATTATTAAGGTCAAAATTGTCCTTGATCGTGTGAATTCTCACATTCCTGGCGGCGCAGTCGTTCAGGATGGACATAATCATCAGCATATTGCGCCCCAGGCGCGAGATTTCCGTGCAGACCAGCAAGTCATCCGGCCTCATCCGCCGGATGACCTTTCCCAGTTTCCGACGTCTCGGCTCAACGGTTCCGGAGACGGATTCGCTAATCCAGTGATCGATGTTGCTGCCGGCTTTGTTTGCCCAGCTCCGGATTTCATATTCCTGGCTCGAGTACGACTGCCCCGCCGTACTTACCCTAATGTACGCATAGATCATAATTGTTTCTTCTTCAATATTATAAAAATACCCTCGTATAAATGTAACTATGTTTTGTTAGTATAGTTTATTGTTTAACTAAAAGTACTGCTTATGAAAAAAGCAAAACTGTTCTTCGGCATCCTGTCCGTCCTGTTCGGCGTGACGCTTTCTGCACAGAACGTCACGGTCCGCGGTACCGTCACGGATGCTTCGAATGGAGAGACTCTCCCGGCAGCTGCCATCGTCCTGAAAGGAACAAGCCAGGGCGTCGTTGCCAATACGCAGGGTGCTTTCTCCATTACGGCGCCCTCGAACGGCACTTTGGTCGTGTCCATGATCGGATATCAAACGGCCGAAGTCGCCATAGGCGGGCGCGCTACCATTAACGTGGCTCTCCAGCCCGACTCCGAGTTCCTCGACGAGGTCGTCGTGACGGCTGTCGGTATCCAGCGTACCGAGCGCTCCCTGGGCTATGCTGTCACCAAGGTCGATGCCGACGAGGCGATTCGCAAGGCGGAACCGGACCTTCTCCGTTCCCTGGACGGCAAGATCCCCGGCGTGCAGATTTCCGCCCCGTCCGGTGACGCCGGTAGTGCTACGCGCGTTACGATCCGAGGCAACTCCTCCTTCCTGGGCAACAATCAGCCGCTCTATGTGGTGGACGGTGTCCCTTATAGCAACGACGGCACCAGCGGCAGCGGCCGTGCTTCCGGTATGGGCGGCGCCTATGGTTCCGGTATCTCCACCCTGGACCCCAACGACATAGAGTCCATGAGCGTCCTGAAGGGTGCCGCGGCGGCCGTACTGTACGGTTCCCGCGCAGCGAACGGCGTGGTCCTCATTACCACCAAATCCGGCTCCAAGAGCCTCGGAGCTAACAAGGGCACCACGGTGACCTACAACGGTTCCCTCTCCCTCGAGACCATCGCTTCCCTGCCCGAGTATCAGAACTCCTACGGACAGGGCTCCAACTTCCAGCCCGGTGGAGCCAACGGCTCCTGGGGTGCCGCGTTCAAGCCCGGCATGACCATCCCGATGTACTCCGCCGTCGCTGCCGAGTATCCCGACCTCGCAGAGAAACTCTATCCGGGCATGAACGGCCAAATCCCCTATCAGGCCTATCCGAATAACGTCAAGGACCTGTTCCGCGTCGGTAAGATCTGGGACCATTCGATCAACGTCCAGTCCATCAACAACAAGGGCCAGTTCAATATCACCGGTTCCTACACTTCGCAGGACAGCTACATCCCCGGCTCAGAGTTCGACCGCTACGCCGTCTCCCTTGGTGGTTCGCAGCAAGTTTCCGACCGTCTCCGCATCGGCGGCAACATGTCCTTCTCCCTGACGGACCAACGCACACCGATGTACGGTAACAACCAGTCCAGCGCCGAGCTGGGCGGCATGTCCTCGCTTGCACGCGCATTCATCATGCCGCGTAGCTGGGACATCCAGAACTTCCCGTACCAGAAGCAGGACGGCTCGAACCTTCTGTTCCAGCTCTCCTCCCAGGCGAACAATCCTTACTGGGCATGGGAGAACGACAACGTCACCAGCAAGCAGAAACGTATCGTGGCCAATTTCAACGCCACCTACCGCTTCACCGACTGGCTGACCCTGGACTACACCATCGGTTACAACAACTACTCCATGAACCGCAAGAGCCTCGTTAACCTTGGTTCGCGCGGTTATGCCGGCAAGGGTTACATCAGCAAGAGTACCATGGACGACAGCGACCTGGAATCTACCCTGCTGCTCACCGCAGACAAGGCTTTCGGCGATTTTAATATCCGCGCCACCCTGGGTCACAACTACAACCAGAACAACTACACGTCCTTCTCCGCCGCCGGCCCTGAAATCATCAACCCCGGCATCTTCGACATCGGCAACACCAAGTCCCAAACCGCCAATGAAGGTTTCTCTCAGAGCCGCAAATGGGGTCTGTTCGCCGATATCCTCCTGAGTTACAATAACTGGGCGTTCCTGAACTTCTCCGGACGCAACGACGTGTCCTCTACCCTGCCCAAGGCCAACCGGAGCTTCTTCTATCCGGCCGTGTCCGGCTCGTTGGTCTTCACCGAAGCGTTGGGCATCCAGGACAGCTTCCTGAACTACGGAAAGGTCCGTGCCAGCTGGGCGAAAGTCGGTAACGACGCTTCCCCGTACTACAACAACGGCACCTACGTGGTCGGCAACCCGTACATGGGCCAGGGCATCATGGAACTCCCGACCGTCCTGTATGACGAGAACCTCAAACCGGAGTTCACTTCTGAATTCGAAACTGGCCTTGAACTGAAGTTCTTCGACAGCCGCATCGCTTTCGACGGCACGTACTACAACCGCGTGTCCGACAACCAGATCGGCGCCAAGACCTCCGCTCCCTCCACGGGTTACAGCAGCTTCGTGACCAATTTCGGATCCATCCGCAACGCCGGCTTCGAGCTCGGCCTGGATGTCTATCCGGTCGTCACCCGCGACTTTAGCTGGAGCCTCTACACGACTTTCACCCGCAACCGCTCCGAGGTGCTCAGCCTAGCGGAAGGCGTGGACAAGATCTATATCGGCGGCGACTTCTCGACCCCTCGTCCGGTCCTTATCGTCGGCCAGCCTTACGGTGTGCTCGAGGGTGAGAAGATCGCCCGCGACAAGGACGGCAACTGGCTTGTCGATCCCGCCTCCGGCATGTACATCAACGACACGGAGACCGGCCTCATCGGCGACCCGAACCCGGACTTCAAGATGTCCCTGACCAACACCCTGCGCTACAAGAACCTCTCCTTCGGATTCATGTTCGACTTCCAGAAGGGCGGCTGCGTGTACAGCTCCTACCTGACCGATCTGCTCGGCCGCGGTGTCTCCAAGGACACCGAAGACCGTCTCGGCGCCCGCATCCTTCCGGGTGTGTATGGTGACAAGGACACGCTCCAGCCCATCCTGGACGCCAATGGCAACACCATCCCGAACACGACGACCCTGAGCGAATCCGACCTCTGGTTCTCCGACGGCGGCAGCCTCTCGACCTTCGCGGTCAATTCCGCCGATGAAGTGGCCGTCTATGACGCCACGGTGCTCCGCCTGCGCGAAGTCACCCTTTCCTACCAGCTGCCCAAGCGCTGGACCAATGCTGTCCACATGGCCGGAGCCACGGTGGGCATCGTCGGAAGGAACCTCTGGTTCTGGGCCCCCAACGTCCCGAAGTACTCCCACTACGATCCGGTGCAGAACACCTATGGCGACTCCAATGTCCAGGGTATCGACTACACGTCCGCCCCTGCCACCCGCCGTATTGCGTTCAACATCACGTTAACCTTCTAATCTGCTGACAGTATGAAAAGAAAGATATTCTTCAGCCTGGTTGCGACGGTGGCGGCCCTGTCCCTCTCCTCCTGCAACCTTGACATCAACGAGGATCCGTATGCCGTGACCAAGTTGGATATGGAGCAGCTCCTGACCGCTGCCGAGTATGAGGTCGGAATGAACTTCTCGGAAGGCTATTACCTGAATGCCAACTTCTCCTCCTATGTGCACCATACGGTGAGCCGCGAAGTCGACAACTATGCGCTCAGCGCCAGTTATTCCACCCTGGGCAATACCTGGAGCCAAGCCTATCGCTACTCCATCAAGAACTGCGACAAGATCATTGAAGCGGGTGATGCCGACGGCAACGTCATCTACGCTGCCATCGGGCGTATCCTGCGCGCCCATGTCTACATGGCCATGACCGACCTCTGGGGCGACATTCCCTATTCCCAGGCGAACAACCCGGAATACCAGACCCCGGAATGCGACAAGAGCGTGGACATCTACAATGACCTGCTCGCTTCCCTGAACCAGGCTATCACAGACCTGGGCAACACGAGCGCCCCGAAACCCGGTGCGAACGACCTGTTCTACGCCGGCAACACGGCCAAGTGGCTGCGTGCCGCCAATACACTCAAGCTCAAACTTCTCGTCCAGTCCCGCACGGCCAAGTCCGAAATCACGGGATGGGCTTCGGAACTGTCTTCCCTTCTCGCCCAGGACAATTTCCTCCAGAACGGCGAGGATCTCCAGTTCCCGCACTCCACGGCCACCACGCCGAGCGACGAGCGCAACCCGGGTTATGTGGATGAATACCAGGGTGGACAGAAATCCGTCTGGATCAGCCCCTGGCTGTATGAGGTGATGAACGGTAAGACGTACAACTTCAAGAACAACCCGTTCCGCGGCATCGTCGATCCGCGCACCAAGTACTACTACTACAACCAGAGCACGGCCGGCAAAGACGCCCTCAACCCGACTGACTACCGTGATGGCGCCTTCATCACCATTACTTTCGGCTCCAACTCCGGCTACACTTCCGGCACCCAGGAGAGCGTGATGACCACGGTCGGCATCTACCCGGTCGGCGGCAAGTATGACAATGGCAGAGGTGGCGCCATCGGCGCCAAGGACGGCACCGGAATCGCCCCGGACAAGATGCTCCAGGCTTATTCCGTCCCGTTCATGAAAGCCGAACTCTACCTCGCCGGCGAAGCCGCCGGTGACGCCCGCGAGCAGCTCGCGAACGGCATCGCCGCTTCCATCTACCACGTCAACGCCGTTTCCAAGGCCGCGGACGCAACCTGCCCGACAATCTCTACCGACGACGCTCAGACATTCATCAACGCCGTTCTGGAGAAGTTCGACGCCGGCGATGCCGCCAAGAAGATGGAGATCGTAATGACTCAGAAGTGGGTGGCGAACTTCTACAACCCGGTCGAGGCCTACAACGACATTCGGCGTACCGGCTATCCGGTCCTGTTCACGGGTGATGACAACAACATGGCCTACACTCCGTATGCCCAGACCGTTGAAGCCAAGCCCGAACTGACCCCGTTCAACCTGGTCAGCCTCATGGCCTTCCCGCGCGTGATGTGGTACCCCCAGGGCGAGACGAATGCTAACCCGAACATTTCCAATAAGGACCGCATCGTCAGCAACAAGTATGTCTTCTGGGACAAGTAATCTAAAAGAGAAACGAACATGAAGTACAATAAATTATTTGCCATCGTCGGCAGCATTCTGACCCTGGCCGCCTGCGACAAGCAACTGCTGCCATATGATCTGGAAGGCGTGGAGCACGGTGTCATCATCAATATCTCCAAGGTAGCCGGCACCAGCACGACACTTTCCACGGACATGAACGAGGGAAACTACCAGGTCGAACTCTCCGTCCCGGAATACTATCAAGGCGACATGTCGATGTTCAAGGAGGCGCAGCTGATGGCCGTCTACACCGACGGCGCGAAGCAGACCAAGGCCGCTCACGTGGTCGAAGGCATCACCTCCTTCCCTGCCACCATCAAGGTGGATATCAAAGATGTCTGCTCCAAGCTCGGCATCTCTGAGATTGCGGTCGGCGACCGCGTCGAGTTCACCCCCTGCTACACACTCCAAAGCGGCACGCAGGTGGAGGGCTGGACCCCGCTGACCCGCTTCAACAACACCCGCTTCACCTGGACGCTCGAAGACGGCTCGAATTATACCTACCGTGTAGCCTACACGGCTTTCGCCCCGTTCTATAAAGAGCACTATCAAGGTAATGTCGTCCCCCAGACCTATGGTGTCGTCTCGGTGACACAGATCAGCGAGATGCCTGACGCTGCCTGGATCCCGAAGGGTGTGACTGCTGATGATCTCGTGGGCCTGCTCGTTGAAGGAGATTTCTTCTTCGGCGGCGACTCGATCAAGATCTGGATCAACACTCAGGATTTCACCCTGATTATCCCTGATCAGGTCATTTGCCCGGGCTTCACCTATGGTTCATACGGGACTTATGATGCTAGCGTCAGCAACTGCGAGGGCGAGGTTGACACGCTCAATGAGACGCTGACCTTCTACATTTACACCCTTTGGGGTCCGTATTCCTTCGGTGACGACGAGATCACTATTTACTTCGGCGAATAGCGACACTCCCAAAACAATCAAGGCGGCGACACCGTACAGTGCCGCCGCCTTTGGTTTTCCTCCCAAAAAAACGTATCTTTGGATTTCAATATATCTCAAGAGCGTCATGAAGAAACTCCGGATATTCCTCATACTGACCCTGCCGCTTTGGCTGATCCCGGTCGGCTGCCAGAAGGCGGACCAGCCCGAGGAGAATGAAACGGAGATCGAGCTCAAGAACACCTATCTGTACGTCAATACGTTTGCCCGCAATATCATGAATCTCTATTATCTCTGGAATGCGGAGATAAAGAGCGACATCGACGCCTGGGAGAACACGGACGAGCCCATCTCCAAGGTGGCCGACATCCGCTACCATACCGGCACGGGCCGGGATCGGACCGACGTGGACAGGTGGACGGCGCTATACGATGATTTCAGCTCCTTCTACGGGAGCGTGACCGGCAACCGGAAGACCTGCGGCTTCGATCTCAAGGTCTATGGCTACGACGAGAAGACGGTCTGCTGCGTCGTCACCTATACCTATGCGGACAGCCCGGCGCGCGCAGCCGGCCTGCAGCGCGGCGACGTGATCTACAAGGTCAACGGCAAGGCCCTGAACCGGGATCCGGATGACTCGAACCGGGTCTCGCAGGAAGCCATCAGGATCATCTCCGACGAACTGCTTGGCGGGAATGACGTGAAGGTGGATTTCCTGAGGCTGCAAGAAGTGGATGGAAAGCTGAAATATGGATCGATGTCGTGCTCGATGAGCGCCAGGGAGATGTACGAGAATCCCGTCCTGCTGACCAAAGTCTTCGACTGCGGCGACAAGAAGGTCGGCTATCTCGTCTTCACCAGCTTCACCCTGGAGGCCTGCAAGGACCTGCTCCGCGTGGCGAATGAATTCAAGGCGGAAGGCGTCAAGGAACTCATCCTCGACCTGCGCTACAATGGCGGCGGTTTCGTCATCACGGAGAATTTCCTCGCCACCCTGCTGGCTCCCGAAGCGGATGTCGAGGCTGGCGGCGTCCTCTCCACCGAGGTGTACAACGCGGAGCTGACACAGTATTTCCAGCGCATCGGCGAAGAAAGCAGCACCTGCTTCCAGACCGACTTCACCTTCAATGCAGACGAGGACGACGAGTACACCCTCTCCACCGCCGGCGCCAATATCGGCATCACCAAGCTGTACGCCATCATCGATAGCGGCACCGCCTCCGCTTCGGAGGCCATTATCTGCGACCTGTACCCGTACCTGGACATCACCCTGGTGGGCCAGAAGAGCCACGGCAAATACTGCAGCGGCCTTATGTACGACGGACCTCGTTTCTACGACACCTATGCCGACCAGCTGGAAGCCAACACCGTCCGGCAGGGCAAGAAATACACCCAGAACTGGGGACTGTACGTGATGTACTCCCGTTTCGCCGACAAGAACGGCGAGACCCGCTGCATGCCGGACGGCCTCACGCCGGACTTCAGCGTGAAGGACGATCCGTTCGACAGCTTCCAGTTCGGCGATCCGCAGGAAACTATGCTGGCCGAAGCTCTGAAGCAGGCCGGCTACACCGCCAAGTCCCCTGCCGCCCGGAAACGTTCCGTCGAGCGCCTGCCGATTGACCTGATTCCCGGGATTGACCCGTTCCGCCCCGAATTCGGTATGCGCATCAAGCTTTGCAAATAACCCTTAAGGTGAAAAAGTTCTTCTTCCTTCTGACATTGATTCTCTTCGCCGGCTGCCAGCGGCAGGATCCGCTGTCCACCCCCGTCGATCAGACCCGGCCGGTGAGCAGCAGCACCCTGCCCGGCCGTGCGGTCGTCCTGCTCACCGAGCAGGCGGCGGACGCCCTGGACGGACCCGACTTCTCCGCCGTCGCGGAGCGGCTGGGCATCCGATCCGCGGAGCGCATCTTCCCCGAAGCCGGGGAATTCGAGGCGCGCCACCGCGCCGCCGGCCTGCACCGCTGGTACCGCATCCGCTATGACGAGGGCGTGCCCTCCACCAAGGCGGAGGCCGACCTGGGCGGACTGCCCGGCGTGGAGTCCGTACAGACGCCCCACCGCATCAAGCAGCGCGGCTATTTCAACGACAAGTATTACTCCCGCCAGTGGAACCTCGAGAATGACGGCTCGATGGGAGCCACGTTCAAGCGCGGCATCGACATCAACGTCCGTCCCGTCTGGGAGGAGTTCACCGCCGGCAGCAACGAAGTCATCGTGGCCGTCATCGACGGCGGCATCGATATGCAGCACGAAGACCTCCAGGGCGTCGTGATCCCCGCCGGGCAGAACGGCAGCCGCACCTTCATCGACGGCTATATGCCGTATAAGGTCCAGGGTGAAAGCCACGGCACCCACGTGGCCGGCACCATCGGCGCCATCAGCAACAACAAGATCGGCGTGGCCGGCATCGCCGGAGGCAAGAACGGCCAGGGCGGCGTCCGACTGCTGTCCTGCGCCATCTTCGCCACCAGCGGCGACGAGATGGACGACGGCGACGATGCCGCCGCCCTGGTCTGGGCCGCCGACCACGGCGCCGTGATCGCCAACAACAGCTGGGGCTACGACTACGACTCCGAAGCCGACGCGGCCCTGGGCGCCAAGGATTTCATCCAGCATTCTTCCGCCACCAAATCGGCCATCGACTACTTCATCGACAACGCCGGCATCGACGTGGACGGCAAGCAGACCGGCCCTATGCGGGGCGGCGTGGTCATCTTCGCCGCAGGCAACGAAGGCTGGAGCCACGACGCGCCCGGCGAGTATGAGCGCATCATCGCCGTGGGCGCCATCGGCCCCGACGGCAGGATGGCCGAATACTCCAACTACGGCACCTGGGTGGACATCCTGGCCCCCGGCGGCTCCGACTCCGAGGACAACGCCATAGAATGGATCCCCAGCTCGGACGTCGACAATGAATATACGCTCCAGGCCGGCACCTCCATGGCCTGTCCCCACGTCTCGGGCGTAGCCGCCCTGCTGGTCTCCTATTTCGGCGGTCCGGGCTTCACCAACGAAGACCTCAAGGAACGTCTGCTTGGCGGCGCCCGGATGGACGGCTTCGAGCTCCCGGCCGGCTACAGCGTCGGCGGCGGTATGCTGGACGCCTACGGCGCCTTCACCAGCAAGGTCGAGCCGACGGATCCCGACCTGGAGGGCATCACGGTCTCGACCGACTACGACGGGGACTACAAGATCAAGTCGCACGAATCCCTGACGGTCGAATACCGCATCGGCGGCAACGACAAGAAGCGCCTTCCCGTGAAGTTCCAGAGCAGTTGCCCGGGAGCGACGGCCACCTGCTCGACCAACCAGGTACGTATGCAGATCGACGCCCTCAAGGCGGAGCCGGGTCAGTATTCGGCCGCCATCCGCGTCGGCGGCACCGTGATGGAGGTCATCGAATTCACCATCCTGGAAAACCACGCACCGCAGGTCGCGGCACCTTTCGAGGACCAGGTCCTCAACGCCGCCTCCGCCGCGCCCCTCAACATTAACCTCGCCCCCTATTTCAAGGATCCCGACGGCGAGGAGAATCTCACCTACTCCGTCCGATTCTCCACATCGGGCGTAGCCGGCGGCTCCGTGCTCGGCAACATCCTCAACCTCTCCCCTGAAGGCTATGGCCTGACGACCGTAACCGTCACCGCCTGCGATGCCCGCAACGCGAAATGCGATGCCAGCTTCACCCTCATCGCCCGCAACGCGTTCCTGGACCTGGATGTTTATCCCAATCCGGCCACGAACTATCTTTACATACGTCCTGCCTCGGAAGCCCGTACCCGGGCCGCCCTGTATAGCCGGAGCGGCGCCAAGGTCCGCGAAGAAGAGGCGCAGGCCGGTGTTTTCAACCCGCTCGTCATCGACGTGAAGGATCTCGCCCCCGGCACCTACACCCTGCAGGTGGAATACGGCGGCAAGCAGCAGACCAGGAACATCGTCAAGTATTAGCTTATGAAAAAACTCCTGATAGCCTCCGTCCTGTCGGTCCTGACCGTCGCGCTCAGCGCCCAGTCGCTGCCGTTGCTCTTCAATCCGGGTGATCCGCACGCCGCCGCCCTCGGTGGCGCCAGCGTCGCGCTGGAAGCGGACGCGTGGGCCCTGGAACACAATTTCGCCGCGGCCGCGCTCGCCAAGGAGCAATTCTCCATCGGCGCCGCCTACGGCTACTGGTCCCCCAAGCCCAGCGCAGACAACCGCTTCTCCGCGGGCGGCTGGTACCGCACGGGCACCCTCGCATTCGGCCTGTCGGCCAAAGGAAGCTTCTCCAAGCCTTACGAAGCGACCACGCCTGCCGGCGAAGTGAAAGAAAGATTCAACCCCGGCGACTACACCCTGGCCTTCGGCACCGCCTGGGCGCCTGCGGAGGGCTTCGCCCTCTCGGCGACCGCCCGCCTCGTCTCCTCTTCGCTGAGCGAGGACATTGGCGCCGTGGCGTTCTGCGCCGACGTGTCGGCGCTCTACAGCGCCGGCGCCTTCTCCGCCGGCCTGTCGGCCTTCAACCTGGGCGGCAAGATCCGCTACGGCGACAAAGACTACGCGCTCCCCACCCTGGTCAAGGGCGGCTTGCGCTATGCGACCCTGGATTTCGAGGCGACGGGAGAGCTGGATTACCTGGCGGGAGCCGGCGTAATGGGCGGCCTGGGCGTCGAGTACTGGCCCTTCGCCTGCCTGGCCCTGCGGGGCGGCTATCATTTCGGCGCCGCCGACAAGGGACTCCCCTCCTTCGCTTCGATCGGCCTCGGCCTGCTGCTGGAGGGCTTCGGCCTGGACGTGTCCGTCCTGCTGGCCTCGCCCACCCTCGCCGGCTCGGTCAACGTCGGAATCTCCTATAAATTCTGATTACTGGGCGGCGCCGCCGAGCAGATCCAGGATCTCGGCGGTGATCTTCTGCTGACGGCCCTTGTTGTATTCGAGCGTGAGCTCGCCGAGGAGGTCTTCGGCGTTGTCGGTCGCGGTCTGCATCGCGATCGTGCGGGCGGCCTGCTCCGCCGCAGCGGAATCGAGCATCGCCGCGTGGAACTTCAGCAGCATCACCTGCGGCAGCAGCTGCGCCACGAGCGCCTCCGCGTCCGGCTCGAGGATATACTTCACGTCATCGTAGGAGTCATCCCGGGCTTGACCCGGGATCTCATCCCCTGCGAACGGCAGCCAATTTTCCGCCACCGGCTCCTGGCTGGCAGCGGACTTGAAACGCGTGTACACGAGCACCACGCGGGAGATCTCCCCGGCGAGGAAACGCTCCGAGAGCGAGCGTGCCAGGGCGGCGGACTGCTCATAGGCCGGATGGGCGATGAGTTCGTTCCAGTCGCCCTGCCAGCCGTAGCCGGCGCGGCGCAGCCCGTCCGCCATCTTCCGTCCGATGGGATACAGCTCCACCTCGCCCTCACAGCCCTGGATCGTCTCCAGCGCCTTCCTGATCACATTCGCGTTGAACCCCCCGCACAACGAACTGTTCGAAGCAATCGCCACGATAGCGGTCGCCGCCTTACGGTTCGGCATGCCCGCGCCTCGGCATCCATCCTCGCTTCCCGCTGTCGCGGGAACCGGATTCGACGCCACGAATCCTGCTGCGGCTGAGCCTTCGTCGTCGGGCAATGCCGCAACCGTTTTACCGGTGGCGACTGACGGAACGGGGGAGGCGTGCGTTGGCGTTGTGGATGGCGGAGCGGAAATTGGTTTTTCGGCAAACCTGTCCGAAAAATAATTTCCGTCCGCCCGCGAGGAGGCCTCCCCCGTCCTGACAGCGGAAAGGACTTCCGCAAGGGCGCGTTCGTACGGGCGCAGGGCTTCGATGGTCTTCTGGGCCTTGCGGAGCTTCGCGGACGCGACGAGCTTCATCGCCGAAGTGATCTTCAGCGTGCTGCGCACCGAATTGATGCGTTCCCGGGTCTCGCGAAGTGATGCCACGTCCTGTCCTCCCGCTTATTTCTGCGTCAGCAGCCGGACCACGCCGGCCGCTTCCTCCTCGATGACAGCCGTCGCCTCGTCCGGCACCTTGCCGGCGCCCAGCGCATCCAGGATGTCCTGGTGCGCGCCGCGCATCCGGTCAAGGAAAAGCCCCTGGAACTCGATCACCTGGTCCACCCGGAGATCGGCCATCAGCGCGTGCGTACCGCAATACAGCACGGCCACCTGCTCTCCCACCGGCATAGGACTGTACTGCGGCTGGATGAGGAGCTGATTGTTCTTGCGGCCCTTGTCGAGGGTCATCGCCGTGACCTTGTCCATATCGGAGGAGAACTTGGAGAAAGCCTCCAGCTCGCCGTACTGGGCCTGGTCGATCTTGAGCGTACCCGCCACCTTCTTCATCGACTTGACCTGGGCGCTGCCGCCCACGCGGGACACCGAGATGCCCACGTTGATGGCCGGCCGGAAACCGGCGTTGAACAGCGCCGACTCCAGATAGATCTGGCCGTCGGTGATGGAAATCACGTTGGTGGGGATATAGGCGGACACGTCGCCGGCCTGCGTCTCGATGATCGGCAGGGCGGTCAGCGAGCCGCCGGCGCGCACCTTGCCCTTCAGGCACTCCGGCAGATCGTTCATCTGCTCGGCGACCTCCTGCTGGTTGATGATTTTCGCGGCGCGCTCCAGCAGGCGGGAATGCAGGTAGAAGACATCGCCCGGGTAGGCCTCGCGGCCGGAGGGGCGGCGCAGGATCAGCGACACCTCGCGGTAGGCCACGGCCTGCTTGGACAGGTCGTCATAGACCACGAGGGCGTGGCGCCCGGTGTCCCGGAAATATTCGCCGATGGCGGCACCCGCAAACGGGGCGTAGTACTGCAGGGCGGCGGGATCGGCCGCCGTCGCGGCCACCACGATGGTGTAGTCCATCGCACCCTTGGCGCGGAGGGTCTGGACGATGGAGGCCACGGTGGAACCTTTCTGGCCGACGGCCACATAGATACAGTACACGGGCTTGCCGGCGAGGAATTCGGAACGCTGGTTGATGATGGTGTCGATGGCGATCGCCGTCTTGCCCGTCTGGCGGTCGCCGATGATCAGCTCGCGCTGGCCGCGGCCGATCGGGATCATCGCGTCGATGGCCTTGAGGCCCGTCTGCAACGGCTCGTTCACGGGCTGGCGGTAGATGACCCCCGGCGCCTTGCGCTCCAGCGGCATACGCACCGTCTCGCCCTCCACCGGGCCGAGGCCGTCGAGCGGCGTGCCGATCGGATCGACCACGCGGCCCACCAGGCCCTCGCCCACGGGGATGCCGGCGATGCGGCCCATACGGCGGACGTTCATCCCCTCGCCCACCTGGTCGGTGGGACCGAGCAGAACGGCTCCGACGTTGTCCTCTTCGAGGTTCATCACGACGCCCTTGACGCCGCTGTCGAATTCGAGAAGTTCGCCGGCTTCGGCCCCGGCGAGGCCGTAGATGCGGGCCACGCCGTCGCTGACCGTCAGCACGTGGCCGACTTCTTCGTACTGGAGCGAATTGTCTATCCCGCGGAGCTGGTCCAGCAGGATGTCCGAAATCTCGCTCGCCTTGATTGTATTCTGCGCCATTATACGATTCTGTTGTTTTGGATGACGAATTGGCGGCGTATCGTCTCGATCTGGCGACGGACGCTCGCATCGAGCAGATAGTCGCCCACCTCGAGGGTGAAGCCGCCCAGCAGGTCGGGATCCACGTCCGACTCCAGCAGCACCTCACAGCCCAGCTGCTTCTCCAGCATGGTCCGGAGCCGCTGCTCCAGCTCCTGCGCGGGCACGGCGGTGGTCAGGCGGGCCACCCGGATGCCGCGGGAGCGGTAGTACATCGCGATGAAACTGCGGAAGATGAAGCGGACTTCGCCCATACGGCCGTTCTTGACGAGCAGACGGACGAAGCGCTCCAGCTCAGGCTCGAGCGCGGCGGGACGCTCCTCCGGATGCTCGAGCAGGCGGCGCACCTGGGCGCACACGCGCTCTCCGCCGCCCGTCTCCTGCGTGTAGCGCAGCAGGGCGGTGGCATAGCGAGAGGAGATGATTCCCGTGTTCATCGCATTCGTCAAGTAGGCAGCTGGGCCTGCTCGGCCTCATCGACCATCCGGTCGATCAGGGCCAGCTGGCCCTCGGAGGCGTCGAGGTCCTTGCGGACGATCTTTTCCGCCACATCCACCGAGATCATCGCCACCTGCCGGCGGATGTCGCGGATCGCGCTCTCGCGCTCCGCGGCGATCTCCAGCTTGGCGTGCTCGAGCACTTTCGCCGCCTCGGCGGAGGCTTCCTCCTTCGCCTGCGAGATGATCTTCTCGCGCGTCTCGGAAGCTTCCTTCAGGATGCGGCTCTGCTCCAGCCGGGTCTCCTCGATCATCTTCTGCTGCTCCTGCGCCAGGTTCGCCAACTGCTCGCGGGCCTGGTCGGCGGCCTGGAGCGAGTCGGCGATGTGGTCGGAGCGGCTTTGGACGGCCTTCGTGATCACCGGGAATCCGAACTTCGCAAGCAGGAAGAACACGATCCCGAAGATCACGACCATCCAGAAGAGGAGGCCGAAACTCGGTGTGATCAGCGACATGGTACTATGCGCGGAGGACGGCCAACAGGCAGACGAGCACTGCGAACAGACACACGCCCTCGATCAGGGCGCCGATGATGATGGCCGTAGTCCGCAGACCGCCGGAGATCTCCGGCTGGCGGGCCGCCGCCTCCATCGTTGAATTGGCCAGTTTGCCGATACCGAACGCAGCCGCGAGGGCCACGATGCCGGCTCCGAGCGCGCCGCCGATCTTGGCGAGCACAGCTGTTTGAAGAATGGTTCCTAACATAACAGTATAATTATTAATTGGTTTCGTGTTCGGGTCGCTGATGCGCCAGGCCGATGAAAACGGCCGAGAGCATCGTGAATACATAGGCCTGCAGGAAGGCCACCAACAGCTCCAGGCAGTCCAGGAAAACGCCGAAGATCGCGGCGATGACCGTCATCGAGCCGTTGAGCACCGGGCCCATTGATGCGGTCAGGAAGATCACGGCGATTACGCTCAGGAGCATTATGTGCCCCGCGAGAATGTTCGCGAAGAGTCGGACCATCAGGGAGAAGGGCTTGGTGAACATACCCAGGATCTCGATGAGCGGCATAATGGGGATGGCCTTCAGGAAGATGGGCACGTCCGGCCAGAGGATGTCCTTCCAGTAGTGCTTGTTGCCGAAGAGGTTGACCATCATAAAGGTGAACAGGGCAAGGACGCCCGTCACGGCGATATTGCCGGTGATGTTGGCTCCGCCCGGGAAAATCGGGAAGATGCCCATCAGATTGTTGATCAAGATGAAGAAGAAGGCCGTCAGCAGGTAGGGGGAATACTTCTTGTACTCCGGGCCCACGGCGTCCTTGATCACGTCCTGCTCGATCATCACGATCACGGGCTCCAGCAAGGCGGCAAGCCCCGTCGGTTTCTCTTTCAGCACGTCGTGGTGCCTGTACCAGCGGGCGCAGAGCAGGATCAGCAGCACCAGCAGGACGGCGTTGAAGAACAGACCCACGACGTTCTTGGTGATGGAAACGTCCACCGGACGCGCGCCCGTGGCCGCGTTGACGAGCTTGCCGTCGGCGTTGAGCGTGTAGCCGTTCTCCTCCATTTTCCGGGAGGAGAAGACGTGCAGGCCGTTCTCGATCACGATGCAGGGCAGCGGGATGGAGATTTCCTTGCCTCGTATCTCGGTGATGTGCCACTCGTAGGCGTCGGAAACGTGGCCGAAGAGGAACTCCGACACGTCGAATTCCTCCTCCGCCGGCGCCGCCTCCTCCTGCGCCCGCGCCGGCAGCAGCGCCACCGCGAGCAACATCGCCATTATGAGCCACAAGCGTCTCATACCGTCTCAGCACACACCGTGATTACATTGTCCAGCACCCTGACCACGCCGCCGCTGACGTCGAAACGCTGCTCCTGCCCCCCGTTCACCACGCGGACCGGCCCCGCGCTGAGCGCGGAAATGATGGCGCCGTGGCCCGGGAGCACCTCGAAGGGGCTCACCGCTCCCGGCAGGAACACGGCGCCGGCCGTGCCTTCGAAGAGCGTCCCTTCAGGCGTCAGGATGCGTATGGTCAAAGTCTTGTCTTTCATATATTTACTACTTGGCCTGCGCGAGCAGGGCCTCGCCCTTCTTGATGGCGTCCTCGATGGTGCCGACCTGAAGAAAAGCCTGCTCGGGGAGGTAGTCCACCTCGCCGTCGAGGATCATCTTGAAGCCTTTGATCGTATCTTCTATGTCCACCATCACGCCCGGGCAGCCGGTGAAGGCCGCCGCCACGAAGAACGGCTGGCTGAGGAAGCGCTGCACGCGCCGCGCGCGGTTCACCGTGATCTTGTCTTCCTCGGAGAGTTCGTCCATTCCGAGGATGGCGATGATGTCCTGGAGTTCGTTGTATTTCTGGAGGATCTTCTTCACGCGCTGCGCCGTCTCGTAGTGCTCCTCCCCGACGATGTTGGGATCGAGGATGCGGGAAGTGGACGCCAGCGGGTCCACGGCCGGGTAGATGCCCAGCGTGGCGATCTTGCGGCTGAGGACCGTAGTCGCGTCAAGGTGCGAGAAGGTCGTCGCCGGAGCCGGGTCCGTGAGGTCGTCCGCGGGGACATAGACCGCCTGGACGGAGGTGATGGAGCCGCGCTTGGTGGAGGTGATGCGCTCCTGCATCTGGCCCATTTCCGTGGCCAGGGTCGGCTGGTAGCCCACCGCGGAGGGCATACGGCCCAGCAGGGCGGACACTTCGGAGCCCGCCTGCGTGAAACGGAAGATGTTGTCGATGAAGAAGAGGATGTCCTTCGGGCCGTCCACGGTGCCGCTGTCGCGGAACGATTCCGCGAGCGTCAGGCCGCTCAGCGCCACGGAGCTACGGGCGCCCGGCGGCTCGTTCATCTGGCCGAAGACCATCGCTACCTGCGATTTCTTCAGCGCTTCGGGATCCACCTTGGAGAGATCCCAGTGGCCTTCTTCCATAGATTTGGAGAATTCTTCTCCGTATTTGATCACGTCGGATTCAATCATCTCGCGCAGCAGGTCGTTGCCCTCGCGGGTACGCTCGCCCACGCCGGCGAAGACGGAGAATCCGTTGTGTTTCTTGGCGATGTTGTTGATGAGTTCCTTGATCAGCACGGTCTTGCCCACGCCGGCGCCGCCGAAGAGGCCGATCTTGCCGCCCTTGAGGTAGGGTTCCAGCAGGTCGATGACCTTGATGCCTGTGTAGAGGACCTCCTGCGAGGTGGTGAGGTCTTCGAATTTCGGAGGTTCGCGGTGGATGGGCAGGGCGCCTTCGCGGTCCAGCACGCCGAGGCCGTCGATGGTCTCGCCTATCACGTTCATCACGCGTCCGCGGATCTGCTCGCCGACGGGCATGGCGATGGGCCGGCCAAGCATAACGGCCTCCAGGCCGCGCCTGAGGCCGTCGGTGGAGTCCATTGCCACGCAACGGACCGTGTCCTCGCCAATGTGCTGCTGAACTTCGATGATGAGCGGGCGGCCGTCGGGGCGCTGCACCCTGAGGGCATCGTGGATGCCCGGGAGCGACCGCTCCTCGCGGAGGTCCTTCAAGTCAAAGTGCACGTCCACCACCGGACCGATAATCTGAGAAATCTTTCCCTTGATCGTAGGCATTGCTTCTCTTGATTTAGATTCAACCTACTAAGTTAACAATTTTTCTTTTGCGCAGCAAACGAAGAATGCCCGGCTGACATCGTCAGTCGGGCATTCCGAAAAGCGGCAGCGGCCTACTCTCCCACCTGGTGGGGCAGTACCATCGGCGCTGGCGGGTTTAACTTCTCTGTTCGGGATGGGAAGAGGTGGATCCCCACCGCTGTAACCGCCGCAGTATATTACTTGAGAGAGATAAACGCAACGTCTCCGTCGCTGTCCCGGTAAGACAGTCTGGCTACTCAAAAGATCTCGGGCTATTAGTACAGGTCGACTGAACACATCACTGTGATTACATCTCCTGCCTATCAACGTGGTAGTCTCCCACGACCCTTAGGGAAGTCTCATCTTGGAGACGGCTTCGCGCTTAGATGCTTTCAGCGCTTATCCTGACCGAACGTGGATACCCGGCGGTGCAGC
>JAEEGJ010007635.1_pt1 | contig 30792 bp, 27 predicted proteins | sample 8958761 | NCBI WGS metagenome assembly JAEEGJ01 (sample SAMN16246546, study PRJNA631951) | gut metagenome | biome: gut microbiome; feature: rumen; material: RS-attached | host: Bos | place: Iran: Karaj | collected 2018-10
GATATCCTTCTTATTTGTATATTATTTGAACAATATTTTACAATAATTAGAGATCAATATATAGTGGTATTCACGCTAAACAGCGAAAGGCCAAAAAATGCAAAATATCATGATGGAGAAAAGCTGAGACCGGCAAAACACCGCAGCGGTAACTGTTGCAACGATCAGAATGTCCTTCAACCGGACGGTGCAGAAATAAGAACGGCGCTGGTCAAAAAAAATATTTACCTGCTGCCAGGTAAATATTTGGGATAAGGAACAATATAAAATTGTTTGGTTAGTATTAGTAGTTGTAAGCGCGCTCTCCGTGGGAGGACAGATCCAGACCCTGACGCTCTTCATCGCGTGAAACTCTGATTCCGGTAATCAGTCTGGCCAGAGAGAAGCCTGCGAATGCCACAATTCCGGTCCATACGATGGTTACAACCACGGAAATCAGCTGACCGGTGGTCTGGGATAAGATGGAGGTGTTATCTCCGCCGAAGCCGACACCGCCAAGATCTGGGGAGCAGAATATTCCTGTCATGATGGCTCCGATGATTCCGCCAAGACCGTGGATCCCGAACACATCGAGGGTATCATCAACACGCAGTGCCTTCTTGAGACCGTGTACACCCCACAGGCATACAGCACCGCCTATCAGACCCATAATGATTCCGCCGTTTACTCCGACAAAACCGCAGGCAGGGGTTATCACAACCAGTCCGGCAATTGCTCCGGAACATGCGCCGAGCAGAGAAGGCTTACCCTTGAGGAACCATTCGCAAATGGTCCATGATACCAGGGAGGCTGCCGGTGCAAGGATGGTGTTTACCAGCGCAAGACCTGAGATCCCGTCTGAAGTAAGTTCAGAACCTGCATTGAATCCGAACCAGCCCACCCAGAGCAGTGCGGTACCGATCATGGTCATGGTCATACTGTGCGGCTTCATTGCCTCACGGCCGTAACCGAGTCTGTTTCCAATGTAGTATGCACCTACCAGAGCACATACCGATGCGTTGATGTGAACTACTGTACCGCCGGCGAAGTCGAGCACTCCGAAGGCTGAATCCAGCCATCCGCCGCCCCATACCATATGCCAGGAAGGAATGTATGCAAAGGTGAACCATACCACCAGCATTATCAGAAATCCTGAGAATTTGATTCTTTCTGCAAAAGAACCGATTATCAGACATGCGGTGATAGCTGCAAAAGCCCCCTGGAAGGCAAAATATACCAGTTCAGACAGATTGGAGTGAGCCGTGTCAACTGTATCCGGTGCTATTTTTACCAGGAATGAGTTTGAGAAATCTCCGAAGAACAGACTCAGAAATGAGCCGCTGTCGTTACTTGATGCCAGAGAATATCCGTAGCAGGCCCACAGCAGATAGATCAGCGCGAAGGATGTAATAACCTGCATCAGGATCGAACACATATTTTTGGTTCTAACCATTCCTCCGTAGAAAAGTCCTATACCCGGGATTGACATCAGAATAACCAGCACGGTACTCATTATTATGAATCCGTTTGCCACCAGATCCGGAGACGGGGTTTCGGCAGAAGCTGCTGCGGCTGTCCCGGAACACCCGAGCAGTATGGCAGATAGTAATAATAGATTTCTCATTTTGAACCTTCTTATCTAGCTATTGCTAAAAAAATTAAAAATTTACATTAATAAAATTAACTAAAAGCTTATAAAACTTTATTAAATAAAGTTAATACCTTGATTTGTATTATTGCATTAATTATTTAACAGATCTATAGAATTAACTTAAAAAAATAAATTAATTGCATGAATAAATTATTAAAATTAAGTTTTAGAGTGTAGAGTGTGGTGTTTATCAAAGAAAAAGATGGTCTGAAGACGTGTTTTTGCAAATTTAGGGGATGAATTGAACCTGTGGTATGTATTTTGCTTGTTTGTATGGAGATTATTTAACCATTCGCCGTATGGTAAGGATTACATATGCAGATTGCCAGTGAAAGTACCGTGACCGGGATCGCCGGTAAAGTTGGAGAAATGTACAGGGCCAGGAACAGTGAACAGACTGATTTTTCAGCGATTCTAAGTTCTGTTAACAGTTCTATAAGTAAGACAGCGAATGCTGGTGTCAAAAAAACATCTATATCCGGAACGCTAAACGGGAAGACCTTGTCTGATAAAAACAGTACCAGAGCAGATAGCAGAAACGCCGACGAAAGACCGGGCAAAACTGAGAAACCGCGTTCAGAAGATTCAAAAAAAGCAGGAACACGGAATGAAGTTCATAAAACATCCGGTACCGATCAGAAAAAGAATGCATCAGATAAAAAAAATCGCTGTGACGATACCGAATGTTCAGAGGCTGAAGGTAAAGAACCAATGCAGGAGGTCACCGGTATGACTGTTGGTAAAAGCGTAGACTCTGATCATGAAATCAGAATTGCGGAGATGTCGCTACAGCGCAGTGACACCATTGTAAATGAGCAGGGTTCGGGATTTGAATCGCAATTGGCAAATATTGCTGGGATCGGTATTTCTGATTCGGCGGACTCTGCAGAAGAAGCAGAGCTTCTAGCTGAAACTGCCAACAGTGCAGAACCTATTATTCAACCTGAACTTTATAATGCGGTCGCGGAAGAAAATAATGAAGGTTCGGGAACGGAGGAGTCTGTTTCTAACAGCGTAGAGCCGGCATCGGAACTTATGTCGTTTTTGGAGGCATCGAGGAGTGCAAATCCTTTAGTTAAAGGAATAGATAAAATGGCTTCCGCATCATCTGTTATCATTAATAACGGCTCTCAGATGATTCTACAGGATAATACTAAAACAACAGCAGGAGCGGAATACAGTACTGAATTTGAGGATCCTATTGCACAGACCGAACAGATCCGCGTTTCAGCCGGCTCTTCTTCAGAGACTGATGCATCATCCTGGGCGGGAGGCACTGCAAGTGAAGTGCTTTCTGATACAGATCTAGGCCGGAATCGGATGAAACTTCTGAACGCAGAACCTAAGCCTGATGTCATGAATACCGCAACAGTCGCAGTGATGTCAGAAGATGCCCTGGTTGAGCCGGATACCTTGGAAAATTCCATCGGCCGGATGTCTTTTCTTGACGGCTTAAAGGAGCTTAACCGTGCTGACGCTGCAACAGTACGCAGTGATCCGGGAAATATTTCAGCGGTGTCAAGAATGTCCGGCGGTTCACTAAACGTTCAGACCGGTATAAATCCGGGAATGAATTTTGCGGCGCAGATGCAGAGTTCGTCTGCCGGAGCTTCAGCTGAAATCTCCTCTGCACGTGATTCAGTTGAACTGGAAATATCCGGCGGTTCGAACTCCGGCGGTTCTGTCGGTCTTGCTTCGGACAAATCGCTGTTCAGTGAGAAACTTCAGGAACTGACAGAAATCCAGAAACCGGTTCATATGTCGAGAAATTATGAGGAAAATGCCAGACAGATTGCCGAGAAGATTAATATAATGCTGGCAAGGAATCTGAAGGAGGCGGAAATGAATCTTGATCCGACCGGTCTCGGAAAGATGAAGATCTCACTTCAAATGTCGGAGGAGGGCGTTGTCCGGATCAACATGATCGTGAAGCAGGGGGAAACCAAAGATCTGGTTTATGAATCAATGAACAGGCTGCGTGAGGTTATGCAGCAGGGCGGAATAACCCTTGGTGAAAGCTCAGTTGAACACCAGGAATCTTGGGCACAGAATTCACAAAATGGTGAAACATCCCGTGCAAATGATCAAACATTTGGTAGAATAAACGGAAGTGAGCACGAGGATTCAATTAACGTTAGCGTTAAGGTTTCTGATCGCGCAGTTGATTACTTTGCTTAAGGACAGTGAAAGATGGCTGAAGAGGCGGAATTAAAATCGATTTCCGGTGGTGGTAAGAAAAAACTGTTTATTGTAGTCGGTGCTGTCGCTCTCCTGCTGGTTGTCGGACTTGTTGTCTTCTTTATGATGGGCTCAGGTGGCGGCGAAGATTCGGAATCCTCGCTGGAGGCTCAGCAGAAACTGATGGAGGCCAACAAAATTTATTATGTGGCAATTCCTTCTCCGATTGTTCTTAAGGTTCAGTCAAAGCCGAAACCGCATATTATGCAGCTCAAACTCGTACTTATGGTCCGCGGGGATGAGAACAGACAGCTTGCTGAACATCATCTTCCTGCTATTTTAGGTGCCATAACCGATGAACTGTTTGAGCTTGATTTTGCCATGCTGCAGACCGAACAGGGTAAAATTGATATAAAGGAAAGAGCCCAGCGCAGTGTTCAGGCAAGAATGAAACAGCTTGAAAACAAGCCGGTAGTGGAAAAGATCCTGTACGACGGTTTTATTGTCCAGTAAACGGTTGGAAAAAAATGAGTGATATTTTAACCCAAGACGAAATTGACGCCCTGCTGCACGGCAGTGACGAAGACGAACTGCCCAAGGAGGAGCAACCCAACAGTAACCTGGGTTATACTCCTTTTGATTTCTCCTCGCAGGACCGTATCGTCCGCGGCCGTATGCCGACTCTTGAACTGGTCAATGAACGTTTTGCCCGTCACCTCAGGATCAGTCTTTTCAATATGATGCGCCGTACCGCTGAAGTATCAATCAACGGTGTTAAAATGATTAAATTCAGCGAGTATGTGCATTCTCTTTTTGTTCCGACCAGTCTCAACATGGTCCGTTTTAAACCGATGAAGGGTACCGCGCTTATCACCCTGGAGGCTCAGCTTGTATTTATCCTGGTGGAGAACTTTTTCGGCGGTGAAGGTAAGAGACATACCAAGATTGAAGGCCGTGAATTTACCCCGACGGAAAGAAGAATCATCCAGATGTTGCTGCGCATTATTTTTGAGGACTATACCGAGGCGTGGAATCCGGTAATGTCGGTTGAATTTGAATATCTTGATTCAGAAGTCAACCCGGCGATGGCCAATATTGTAAGTCCTACTGAAGTAATTGTTATAAGTTCGTTTCACATTGAGCTTGACGGCGGCGGCGGGGATTTCCACGTGGCCATGCCGTACTCCATGCTGGAGCCGATCAGGGAACTGCTTGACGCCGGTGTGCAGAGTGACAAGGGTGATACTGATATGCGCTGGTCGAAGGCTCTTCGTGATGAAATTATGGGTGTTAAGGTAGGTATTACCGCGAAACTGCTGGAAACTACCATAACACTGCGCCAGCTCAAATCCATGCAGCCTGGGGATATTATACCGGTGGATATGCCGGAGTCACTTCTGGTTCTGGTGGAGGATCTTCCTACATTTCATGCCAAACTCGGCCGGGTTAAGGAAAAGGTGGCGTTGAAAATAACTGAAAAACTCAAACGTCCGGAATCAATGAAGAGCGAACTTACTTTAATTAAAGCACGCCAGTCTAATGTGGTAGATCTGGAATATGATGACGAGGAGGATAATAACTGATGAGTGAAGAAGATGACATCATGGCTGCCTGGGGCGCCGCGCTGAATGAACAGGCAGAAGCCGAGAAGAAAGCTGCAGAAGCAAAGGCGGAGAGTGCTGAAGAACCGGACGACCATGACGACCGGAGTCATCTGCTGAATGCCGAAGGGGCTGATGTAGAGGCGGTTCCTCTTGAGAATTTCGGAGAGCCGGCACCGATCTCCAAGGAGGAAAAGAGAAGACTTGACTCGATTCTGGATATCCCGGTTATTATTTCGATGGAAGTGGGACGTTCCCAAATTTCAATCCGCAATCTGCTTCAGCTTAACCAGGGTTCGGTGGTGGAACTTGAACGTGTTGCCGGTGAACCTCTTGATGTAATGGTTAACGGCACCCTGATTGCCCACGGTGAAGTGGTGGTGGTAAATGATAAATTCGGGATCCGTCTTACCGACGTAATCAGCCAGACTGAAAGAATCAAGAAACTTAAATAATTTTATGAAACAGATTATATATTTGGCTGTAGTTCTGTTTCCCGGGATCGCGGCGGCTGTCAATGAAAGCTCTGCTCAGAAGGTCGGACTGGGGGCTCCGGGTGCCAGTATCAGTATCGTTCAGTGGATGCTGAGCTGTATCGGGGTAATTTTCCTGATGTTTATGCTTGCGTATTTTCTGAAAAAAGCGAAGTTTATTCCGGGGCTCAGAAACGGTGTGCTCAAGGTTGTTGCCATGATTGCTGTCGGTTCCCACGAAAAGATGGCTATTGTAAGGGCAGGGAAGAGTTATTATCTGGTGGGGATTACCCCCCAGAAAATTACCAAACTGGCTGAAATTGCTCCCGGAGAGATTGAGGATGAGCCGGCTGACGGACAGAATTCCGCAGAAAACGGGAAGGGAAATTTCGCCGAAAAACTGTTTGCCTTTATGAACAAAGGTAGAAACAGCAGTGAAAATCAGACCACAAATGCTGGACAATCTGAAAACCAAACGGACGGCAACAATGATGAAAAGAATACTTAAAAGTCTGCTTGTTTTGCTGGCGGTTGCCGCCGGACTGTCTGCCACAGCCTGTGCGGCTGATTTCTCCATGCCTGCGGTAACCCTTACCACCGCGGAGGACGGCAGTCAGCAGTATACCCTTTCTATGCAGATCCTGGTATTTATGACGGCACTTACCGTGCTTCCGTCACTGATTATCATGATGACGTCCTTTACCAGAATCATAATTGTTCTTTCAATTTTAAGACAGGCCATCGGACTTCAGGCTGCCCCGTCAAACCAGATTTTGATCGGACTTAGTCTGTTTATGACGTTTTTCATTATGAATCCGGTTTTCAATCAGATCTATGATCGCGCCATTGAACCGTATTCCAATGATCAGATAACCGCCCAGCAGGCATTCGCCGCTGCGCAGCAACCGCTTAAAACCTTCATGCTGGCTCAGACCAGAGTCAAGGATTTGAACAATTTTCTTGAATATGCCGGAGAAACGGCGGATAAACCGGAAAATGCCCCGATGAAGGTTGTGATCCCAGCTTTTATTGTCAGTGAGCTTAAGACCGCCTTTCAGATCGGCTTTATGATTTATCTGCCTTTCCTGGTAATCGATCTGGTGGTGGCAAGTATCCTCATGGCAATGGGTATGATGATGCTGTCGCCGGTAATGGTGGCGCTTCCATTCAAACTGATGCTTTTTGTGATGGTGGACGGGTGGACCATGATTGTCGGTACCCTGATTTCAAGTTTTGGAATAGGCGGAGGTTAACAGGATGGATCCGTCAGGTTATGTTGATGTACTGAGAAATACTTTTTCCACAGTGGCTCTGCTGGTTTCCGCCGCTATTATTCCCAGTCTGATTGTCGGGCTGTGTGTTGCAGTGTTTCAGGCCACCACTTCGATCAATGAACAGACGCTGAGCTTCCTGCCCAGACTTCTGATTACTATTGTGGCGATTGCTCTCGGTATTAACTGGGGGCTGCAGCAGGTAATGGATTTCTTTAATTATATTATTACCATGATCCCTGAGGTTGTCAGTTAGTGGAATTATTAGGATCCGCCATCATGCAGTATATGGTCTCTGTCATATGGCCGTTTCTGCGTATCTCATCAATGATCGGTGCCATGTTTATTCTTGGCTCCCGCATGCTCCCGATCCGGATCCGTCTTGTCTTCTGCATTGTTATAACCTGGGCGGTTATTCCTCTCATACCTCCGGTTGAGTCCGGAATTGAACTGTTCAGTCTTGAAGGTGCGATCGTTACCATCAATCAGATCATTATCGGAACCACTCTTGGATTTGTTACCGAGTTTATTGCCCAGTGTTTCATTCTGGCAGGTCAGGTGGTAGCTATGCAGACCGGTCTTGGATTTGCGTCAATCATGGATCCTGTCAACGGTGCATCCACGCCGGTGGTGGGTCAGTTTTTCAGTATGCTGTGTGCACTGGTATTCTTTGGAATTGACGGTCACCTGGTTTTCATCGATCTGATCCATAAAAGTTTTACCACTCTGCCTGTCGGCCTGAATTTTATTGCGCCGTCAAGCTGGGAGACGCTGTCGCTGTTCCTTTCGGTCATGTTTCAGGTTGCGGTGAATTTTTCCATAGCTTCAATCTGTACCATGCTGATAATTAACTTTGCTCTTGGTGTAATGACCAGGGCGGCTCCTCAGCTGAATATTTTCAGCATGGGTTTTGCAGTATCTATGATCCTGGGGATCGGTGTTCTGTGGCTGACACTTGGCGGATTCATGGGATATTTTGAAAAATTGTTTGATCACGTAACCGAAATGATGTGTACGGTTATGAATTATCAGTGTACAGGCAGCGTAAGGTAAGCAGATAATGGCGGAAAACGACGGTCAGGAAAAGACGGAACAACCCACCGGCAAACGAATAGAGGATGCCAGGAAGAAAGGTCAGGTTCCAAGATCCAAGGAGGTGGGAACCTTTGCCGTCCTTATGTCCGGTGTTATCGGACTGTGGGTTTTCAACTCTTTTTTCCGTGATGCCTTTAATAAGGTATTTCATATCGGATTTGTGCTTAAACGTGAGAATATATTCGATCCCCGGTTTATGCTTACCGCCTTTATGGATGCTGCTCTTATTGTGCTGTTTCCGGTGGTGCTATTCGGGCTTTTTGTAATTTTCTTTGCTCTCATCGGCAATCTGTTTATCGGCGGATTCAATGTCAGTCTGGAGGCAATGACTCCGAAATTCAACCGTCTCAGCCCGCTGTCTGGCATTAAGAGAATGTTCGGGGTGCAGAGCTGGGTTGAACTGCTCAAATCAATTCTTAAGGTTGTTTTTATCGCTACCTGCGCCTATATACTGGTAAGATCCCAGTTCGCCGCAATTGTTAAACTGCCGACCTATCAGTTTACTGATGCAATTGTTCATTGTTTATATATTCTTATAAAAATTGCTATCGGGATCGTCTGTGCTTTGATCCCGATTGCCGCCATGGATTCCTGGTTTCAGAAATGGCGTCATATTGAAGAGCTGAAAATGACCAAGCAGGAGGTAAAGGATGAATATAAGGAAACCGAAGGAAAACCTGAAGTAAAATCCAAGATCCGCCAGCTGCAGTACCAGATGGCCACCCGCCGTATGATGGACGAGGTTCCGAAGGCTGATGTGGTTGTAACCAATCCTACCCACTATGCTGTAGCACTGAAGTATGATCAGACCAGGGCTCATGCAGCTCCGGAGGTTGTTGCAAGCGGGGTGGATGCAGTTGCCTTGAAAATCAGGGAAATTGCCGGACAGCATAATGTCACTGTTGTGGAGGCTCCTCCTCTTGCCCGTGCTATTTATTACAGCACCTCCATCGGCAATCAGATCCCGGAAGGGCTGTTTTCTGCGGTTGCGCAGGTTCTGGCCTTTGTTTTTCAGTTGAAAATGTACAAGGCCAGAAGAGCTGGTCCGCCTAAACCGCTTCCTAAGGAGTTTGATATCCCGAAGGAACTCCGGCATGATTGATAACTGTTGTATAAATGTTGTTCACAGTATTTTCGGAACTATGGCTTAATTAACAAAACGGATTACCGGATTGCGGCAAATATGAAATATTTCAGTAATTGGTAGTAAAATGAAGAGAGTGAAGAGCTGTTTCAGATAGAATTTATTGCTTTTTATTGTTAAAGTCGCAGGTAAATAATCCGATAATTTAGATAAGAGTATATAGTATTATCAGTAATGCGGATTATTGAAAGGGGTTTACTATGGGTAGTATTACATCTTTGGGAGTTGGATCCGGTCTGGATCTGGAGAGCATCGTATCCTCTTTGGTTTCTCTTAAGAAATCAACAAAAGTTACTCCTATTAACAATAAGGAAGCGCTTAAGGAACTTGAAGTTACCGGTCTGTCTTCGCTGAAATCCAGCATGACCTCTCTTGCAGATCATCTGAAAAAAATATCTGACGGAAGTGCAATCAATAAGAGAACAGTGGAGACCACCCTCAGTGAAGAGAATCCTGAGTTCGGCTATGAACTTAAGAAAGATGTGTCCAACTGTTCACACGATATAGCGGTGAAGCAGCTTGCCTGTGGAACTAAAATCAAGGGCTCCGCCTCCAGTGAAAATTTCTTCTCAGAGCAGGATGCTGATGGAAATACTGTTTACCGTTCCAGAAATGCTGGACAGATTTCGTTTACTGTTGGATCTGGTGACGATGCTGAAAGCTTTTCCATAGATATCGGCGAGAATGATTCACTGTCGACCATTATGAAAAAGATAAATGAAGCTGACGGCAACGATTCTGTAAGTATGAATTACGTTGTCGGCTCAGACGGCAGTATTAATTTCATGTTGCAGAGTTCTAAGACTGGGGATGGAAAAGATCTGCGCCTTTCAGGTGATACCAATCTTCTCGGTATCAGCGGTGACGGCTCTGATAATGAAATTCAGGGTGCTCAGAATGCCAAAATGATTGTCGATGGTATAGAGGTAAGTTCTGCAACCAATAAGTTTAAAGATCAGGTTTCCGGACTTGAATTGACCGCGAAGAAAGTTTCGAAAACTGACGATGAAGGTAACTACATTACCAACAGCATCAGTGTTTCGGAAGATCAGTCGGAAATGAAGAATGTAGCCAATACATTTGTATCCAAATTCAACAGTCTTATGTCTACCTGCGATAAACTTTATTCCAAGAATACCTACACCAACGGAAAATGTAATTACGATGGTGGTGACTTGGCTGGTGATCCGATCTGTCAGAATGTTAAGAATTCGCTGAAGAATGTGATTAACAACTATGTTTCATCAGATGGTAAGACACTTTATCAGATGGGAATTTCAATTAATAAATCCGGAACCCTTGAGGTTGACTCTTCTAAACTTGAATCGACATTGAGTTCCAACTATGATGGTTTTATCAATGTTATGAAGGATTTGTCTGATAAACTGACGACTTCTGTAGAATTGTACACTAAGTCTAGTACTGGAATACTTACCAAGAGATCTGAAGCGGCCAATAACGAATGGAAGGATTTGAAATCTAAACTGTCATCGATGGATGAATACATGAAAAATTATGAAGATAGGTTGAGGAAAAAATATACCAGTCTGGATACTATTCTTGCCAATATGAATACCAATATGTCATATATATCTTCAATTTTAACTTCATCACAGCAGTAGGGTTGAGTTATTTAGGAGAACTATAAAAGATGCCGGCAAGCACATATTTAAGATCGTACCGGAAAAACGGCCTTGAAACTGATTTGTCAGTAGCTGACGGTCACCGTGTAATACAGTTGTTATATCAGGGATTGATTGACGCAATTGTACGTGCTAAAGCTTCGATCGAGAATAATGATATTAATCAGAAAGCCAAACAGATAGACAAGGCTTTGAGGATTGTTGCCGGTCTTGATACCAGTATTATGTATGATCCTAAAGACGCCAATCAGGCGGCTGTAGCAAAGAATTTTAAAAACCTCTATGCTATTTTTACTGATCGGCTGATGTTGGCTTCAAGCAAACTGTCTACGGAACCGCTTGATGAGATTCTTGTATACGCTAGACAGGTGAAAGCCGCCTGGGATCAGATCCCTGAAAGCGCCAAGCAGGAAGGTTATGCTTTGCAAAGACAAAGAGATTTGGCTACCGGAAGTTCAGAATACTCTTCTTACTGATGCCTATGAATGATAACGTTTATGAAGAATTGTTCAGTTATGATATTTTCAATGATGTTCTTGCTAGTATGAGCAGAATGCTCGTCTTGCTTGAATCTGATCGGATAGAAGAAATATCTGATGAAGAGAAACTGATTTGTGACAAAGTAAAATTGATCTTTTCAACTAAGGATGATTTTGATAAACAGGAACTTGTTGAATTTTGTCATAAGTATCAGGTAGCTCATAACAAAATTATTAATCAGATAACTGAATTAAAATCAAGCATAGAGAAGCATCAGAAGGATAAAAAAATTACCGCCAGTAAAATATTTACCTACGAAAGAATGAATAATCTTAAATACTAGAATTCCCTTGCTACTGTGCTGTTATTTTTCTTTTTTATTTGCTTTCCAGTTCTCGTAAACCTTCGGAGGCAAATATTTGAAGTGTTCCCCTTGTATTAGTTGGTTTGCATTTTTGAACTCATCTTTACTCATATTTAAAAAATCAATTAGATGGTCTATGCATTTATCTGCGAGTTGGAGGGATAGCTTATCCGATTTGTATATGTACATACTGTAGATTATCAATGAAAAATAAACGCAGAGTGAGCCATTTAGTATAGTTCTAATAAAGTTGAAATGTTTTTTAGATAGAATTGCCGTGGTATCGTTCATTTTTCTAATTATTGATATCCTTGTATGTGATTGCCTTTGTGTCTGCCAGATAGAGATTATTTGATCTACAATTTGATTAAACTTATTTGTATCGTATAAGTAACTGATATCTGATTGTGTAAGAGTAATCGTTTTACTTTTTTCTTTTTGCAAGTAATTGACATATTCTCTTTTTAAATTGGTTAGATCATCACTAATATTCAGTTCATAACTGTGAATAGGAGTAGTTCCTCTTATGAAAGCTCCGTTACTGCAGTTGTATATATGAGCATGAGGGTGTTTCTCTATTTCCTGTTCTATATGTTTTCTGCATAGATTAAATAGTGTGTTTGTGTAAATTTTATTGGTGAAATTGCCCTTAACGGGTTCATCAGAATCCATTATATTTAAGATATTGCTTTGCTGATTTGTCTTATGTTCGTAGTAGTAGCTGTTTTCAGAATGGTGTTTACTTAGATCAACCGAGCCGTTGTCTACACCGAATAGGTAATAGTTTTGAAAATGCAGGTTTAGGAATATACTGATCCCACAATTAGCAACAAGAGGATTCGTGCGTTCGCAGATCATTACGTCATTGAATTTAGCTGCAGTATATGGTAAGTCTTTAAAGTAATATTGTAACTGTTCACCTGGTTTTGAAACGATGATGTTATTTGAAAACATATTCATGGTAAGTGGGTGAACAACATCCACTGATATATTGATTGTACGTCTGAATATTTCCTGATTTTTAACATAGAGCAGTGATTTGTACACTTCGTCTATTCGTTCAACAGCAACATAGAAGTCTGGAATGAGTCCTATGCGATCTAGTGCTGTGATCGCTGTTCCGCATGCTACAGTGATAAAATTGCATTGATGCTCTGATAAAAATTTAACATCATCATCAAGCGAGGGACCGTTGGCAATAATAGCTATTGGAATATGATTGAATTTGTTGTATTCCTCTTTTATTAGATATTTGTATTTTTGGGAATTTAATATAATATTATTCAAACCGAAGATTGAATCATCGAACATTCCGTTTGAATTAAAGCCTATAGAAATATTAGTTTTGATTTGGTTTAAAAAATCATCCGTCTCTTGAGATGAATAGTGAGTAAAAACCAATTGATACGACTGAAGAAACGGGTATTGTTGGAATACATATTTAAAATAATTCGAGTAGGATTCGATTCCACTTTGACCAATAATAAAAATAATGGTTTGGTTATTACTGTCTAAAAAGTCTAAAAGTTGAATCCAATCGATAACACCGAGAGAGCATAAGAACATTTCAATGTCCGGTTCTATGTAGAAAATAAAATTAGGCTCAATGCTGGAACATAGTTCTAATAAAGGGTAGCCTAGTCCTCCTCCATTTATAACTAACATTGGCTGCTCCTGAATAATTTCATGTGTTTCCAATTTTGGAGCTTCCTTGTGGCTATGGATGAATTCTTCTATTTCTTTTTCAATAGAATACTCAGTATAGTAGTGAAGTTGGCAAATAGGATCATTTTGAATTGAATTTTTAGACGGTGCTTCATTTACCTTAATTAATACATTATTCCCCTCCAACCATCTTTGAATTTGCTTCTTAGTTTCGCTGATTGGTGATTCACCGTAAAGAAGAGTTCCGTTTTTTAAGTTAAGAATATTTGCTTCACCGTTGTCGAAGCATACGACCTTATGGTAGTTAATCTGATGACTTATTAAAGAAGAGTAAAATTGTGGGTATTTGTACTGTAGGTGGTTTAGATTGTCGTTTAGTCTATTTCTAAAACTAATTTGAAGGTTCTCGTTAGCTTCTTTATTAGCAAGTAATTTTTGTTGTATTATTTCTAAACGGTCTGCAACTTCTGTAAAAATATTGGTCATGGTGGTTTTACTCTCTATCTTTTTATATTATTTTTGATAAAGTCATAATCGTATTTATAGGTAAGGGGGTAGTATTTTTTTGTTTCGGTAATAAAATCAGTAATGGTATTTATGATTGTTTCAAGCTCGCTCTCTTGATAATCAGAGCAGTATATTGCAGTAATTAAACCTGCGTACATAAGAGCTAATGAACCATAAAGAGCGAGGGAACCAACTACCAGTCCTTCTTTTCTCAGATTGTTCAGATAATCGAAATGAGCTTCTAGACGAAGAACAATTTCTTCACTGTTTTCAGGCAAATGTTTAAGATCGTCAATTAACAGATCTGCAATTTCATTGTACCTTTCACACTTTAGAATTGCATTGAAATCATGTTGGTTTACTTCAATCTTTTCTGCTTTTTGGTGTTCTATTATGTCACGAAGTTCATTGTGATCAAAAGAATCATACTTTTCCCAGTTGACGTCTGAAAGATGTTTTGATTCCGATCCTTCAATTTTTGCACCGTCGCTTGCATTATAGAAATTAGCGCATTTTTTGTTATCGGAAATCAAATCTTCAAAGACACGGATGCTTATTTTGAAAAGAGAGTTGGTCTTTATTTCAGAACGAAAATTGCCAGGATAATCAAGAGGTAATTTGTTAAGAATCATATTTTCGGCATCTTTTTTCATATTACCACTTTCGTCGTAATAATAGGAAAATTTAGAGTGAGACTCACTTTTGGCGCTTCCATTATCTATTCCAACGAAATATATCTCATGAAATCCGAGATAAAATGCAATAAAAGCCCCCATGTTGGAAACAAGAGGATTGCAGTAGTTAAGACAGCAGTATTTGTTTGGAACCTTAATTTTACCAAGAAGAGCTAGCGAGTAATACATCACTTCATTTGCTTTAAAAGCTATAATTTTGTGTTTAAATAAATTTAGGACGGAAGGATGAACAACATCAGGGGCTATGCATAAGATCTTGTTAAACACATTTTTGTTCTCGATTGAGAGCAATGCATCACGTACTGTTTCAGTTCGTTCTATTGCAACGTAAATATCGACTTTTATGCCGTATTTTACTAGTGCGGTTATTGCAGTTCCGCAGGCTATGATGCATACCTTTTCATTTATTCTTTTTATTAGGTCCAATTCAGCGTCAAGAGATGGACCACTGCCGATAACTAAAACAGGAATTTTTTTTAAATGTTCCGGAAGTTGGTAATCAGTAAGAATTTTTGTCTTACTAATCAGATTTCTTGAACTATTGCACATTCCAATCAGAATGTCGTCAAAGAAGCCGTTTTTTATTGAAATAGAAGACATATCTCGCTGAATTCTGTTTTTTATTTTCGTAAGTTTATCTGATGCATAGTGCTGATAGAACGTTTTGACTGCGAGATTCATTCCGTATGATGAACAATAGTTATCCAAATCTAGTATTATAGATTCAGGATCATCCATAAAAATGAATTTGATTCCAAGGTGCTTTTCGGATATGTATTGGAAGAGAGATGCATAATCAAAAACGCATAGAGATAGGTAAAAAATATCAGTGTCAGGTTCTATGATATACGTATTAATCGGAGTAAACTTTTCGTAAAGAAATGCAAGCTGATAGCCTAACCCCAAGCCTAGCATTATAAGGAGCGGAGTTGATGTTGCAGTTCTTCGTTTTTTATCATGTAATTCTGATTTGCTTTTATTGCATAATGATTTTACTTGTGAATACAATTTGTTTTTGTAGTAAAAGTGAAGTTGACAAAAAGGATTCTCTTCATCAGTTATTCCTTGAGTATTGATGGAGAATGATAAATTATTTAACAGCTCTTCCACTTGTTTACTACATTCATCGAATGGTGTGCTACCGTAAAGATAGTGACCGTCAGGAAAAAGAATGTTTGGTTGCCTGTTTTCGTTGCAGGTAAGTTTATATTCGCTCCTTAAATGGTAGTTTTTGAATTTATTGTAAAGTTTCGGAAAAAATTTATCGAGAGCATTCAGATTGCTCTCAAGATTCTCGGGTATCAATTGCTCCAAATTTTTTTGTGCTATTAACTGATCTTCAAGAATCTTTTGTTGTTTCTCCAACACTTTTAAAGTATCTGATAGATAATTCACTGTGTTTTGATTGTTCATGGTGAATAAAATATAGTTCCTTGTATGCTAGAGTGGTGGTTTGATATTATTTCTTACAAATTCATATGAGTATTCGTATGTGAGAGGAAGATATTCCTCGGCTTTTTGTAAAAAATCTATAATTGTTGGGATAAGAATATCCGCATCTTTTATAGCTTTTCTTTCTTCAGGCTGAAGATACAGGGCTGTTATATATCCTATATATAAATGCGATATCGAACCGATAATTGCATCTTGACAGAATGCAAGACCTTCTTTAGGCCAATCGTTTATAAAATCAAGATGTGATTCTAGTCTTAGAATTATCTCTGCTCTCGTTGAAGGGAGTTTTTTTAGATCTTCTATTAGGATATCAATAACTTCCATACTTCTATCTATCTTTAATATATCTGCAAAGTCTTGATCTGAAATGTATTCAATCGGACTAGACATTTCGGTATTTATAAAGTTGCATATACTTGTTGTTTTTTTTAAGCTGTCAAAGTCAATTTCGGATAGGTGTTTAGGTATACTTCCTTTTATTCTTGCACCGTTGCTTGCGTTATATACTTTTGAACACTTAGGTAAGGATGATATTGCAAGTTCCATCACGTTGATGCTACATTTAAATAAATTGTTTGTTTTGATTGTTTCTTCAAAATTGCCTGGATATATTATTGTATTGAAGTTAAGCGGGTTATCGTCATTTTTTTGTTTAGCTTTAAAATTATCAAAATAAAGACTGTATTTTGAATGCGTTTCTTCATATGCAGTTCCGCAATCTACCCCTACTAGGTAAATGTTTTTGAATTTCAGTAAACTTGCAATCATTAATCCCATATTAGAAACCAAAGGATTGATCATCGTTAGTGCACTGTATTCTTTGTATTTTGTAAGCTTATGATTTATTGAAAGAGAAGTGTACATAGCTTCTATCGGTTTAAATCCTAATACTTTGTGTTTGAATAAACTGAGTACATTGGGGTAAATTGTATCTGGCGCGATACATAAAGTATGTTCAAAAACATTCGGATTTTTAATTGAAAGCAGTGAATTATACACATCTTGAGTTCTCTCTACTGCAACATAAATGTCTGCGGTGATTCCGTAGTTTGACAGAGCTGTTAGTGCAGTACCACACGCTATAATATATACTTTTTCATTATTCTTTTTTATTAATTCCAATTCGTTGTCTAAAGAGGGACCGTTTCCAATAACAAACACTGGTACAGAAGTGATTTCCTGAGGTAATTGTTTTGTATTTTTTAAAAAACGTTCATTATTGGTTATATTCTGCCGACTGTGGCACATACCTATCAAGATGTCGTCAAAAAAACCTTTTTGAACTTGAATTGTGAATACGTTGTTTTCCAATTTAGTTTGTAATTCTATTATTTTTTCTGAATCATAGTGATAAAAATAAGAAACTACAGGAAGGTTTGTTTCGTATCGGCCAATGTACGTATTAAAATCATTTAGTAGATGATGGTCATCATTATCTATAAAAAATTTGAGACCTAAATGTCGCGTGTTTATGTATTCAATTAATGGTGTATAGTCAAATACACACAGAGAAAGATAAAAGAAGTCAATGTTGGGCTCGATTATGTATATATTTATAGGAGTAAATTTTTCATAAAGATATCCTAGCTGGAATCCTAGACCTAATCCAAACATGCACAATAAGGGAACCGAATCTGGATGTGGCGTGTTTATGTTTTTTTTTAATAAATTTTGATCCTTAAGTTTTTCTTCTAAATCAATGACTTTTGATGATAAATCGTTTTTAAAATGAAAATGAAGCTGATTAAAACTGTTTTTTTCCTTAATGGTATTCGCAATGCGAGTATGATCATAAAATTTATCTAAGAATTCATTTACTTGTTTCTGACAATCAGAGAACGGACTTTGTGAGTAAAAAAAGTGACCATCAGGATACACAATGTTAGGTTCACCATTACTGTTACATGTTAATTTGTAATTGCCTTCTAGTTTGTAATCTTTGAATTTTGAATATAAGTTTGGGAAATACCTTTTTAAACAAATAAGATTTTTCTCAAGATAATATGGAATATTGTTTTGTAATGCCTTTTGTGCTTCGAGCGTATCCTTTAAATTTTGCTCCATTTGTTGAAGTTGAATAATGCATTGTTCCGTACTTAGATCCATTTTATAATCTCTCAATTTTTATTCTTTTATGTAGATTATAAGATATACTTTAATTTATATACTGTGATTGAATTCAAAACAAAAAAGTCCAGCATAAAAGCTGGACTAAACTTAAGCTTAATTTGTTAAACTGTATTAACCGAGCAGATTCAATGCTATAGAGTTCTTCTGATTAGCCTGACTCAGCATTGCGGTAGAAGCCTGTTGCAAGATCTGCTGCTGTGCCATCTTTGCAGTTTCAGAAGCGTAGTCAACATCCTTGATTCTAGAACGAGCATCACTAACGTTTTCTATTACATTCTCCTGATTGGATATTGTTGATTCTAAACGGTTTTGGGTAGCTCCTAATGTTGCGCGATAATCATCAACTTTACCAATCATAGTATCCAAATTAGTAATTGCAGCTTGAGATTGAGACGCTGTACTTAAATTTACCCCCGTCATTGTAGATAGATTAACATTACCAAGTAAAGTTGACATAGATTTGAATGTAACATCAATGGTTTGGTTTGCGTGCGATCCAACTTGGAATTTAACTCCACCTGTACTTGTCAGCTTAGCCAAGCTATCGGTATTACCGGAGGCTGCGAAAATCTTCAGTTTTCCACCGAAAGATGTATCAGAACCGATTCTCTTAATTTCAGTCCTTAACTGAATAACCTCATCGTTTAAAGCTTTTCTTTCAACTGAACTGTTGGTTCCGTTAGCAGACTGAACTGCCAATGTTCTCATACGCTGCAACATATTTGAAACTTCGTCTAAAGCTCCTTCTGCAGTCTGGCAGAGAGAAATACCGTCATTGGCGTTTCTGTTTCCCTGTGTAAGACCGTTGATCTGAGATGTCATTCGGTTTGCAATCTGTAAACCAGCTGCATCGTCTTTGGCAGAATTAATTCTGTTTCCTGATGCTAGCTTGGTATATGAGCTAGAAAGTGCATTGGTAGACTTGTTTAAATTTCTCTGTGCATTGATAGAACTGGTATTGGTATTAACAAATAAAGCCATGATGATTCTCCTAATCAGTTGCTTTGTAATTTTTGCTGAACTTACGCTTATTTGTTTGCATTCGTTCACGGTTATTTATGGTATCGGCATGTTCTAATTTTTCTTTAACATTTTTTATGATTTTTTATATTTTTTTTGTTTCGTTCATTATAGTAGTTTTGATGACAACCTCTCTCTTATTTCCTGTGACACATAATTAAGTTCTTCTTGTGTAACAGCAGGACAAAGAGGTATCGTAACTATCTTTTGATAGAATTTTTCTGTGTTGGCAAGTCCTGTATATTTTCCAATTTTTTGGTAGTACGGCTGATGATAAACCGGAATGTAGTGGACATTAACTCCGATGGAGGATTTCCTAAGATTATCAAATATCAGTTTACGTTTTTCAGATGCAACTTTGATAATAAAGAGGTGATAGGCGCAGTATCGATCTGTTAATCTTGCAGGAAGTTCAATAGGTAAATCTGCAAGTTTTTCAAAATAGAAATCAGCGTAATCGTTTCTTGTTTTTATCCATTGATCAAGATGTTTGAGCTGAGACAGCCCGAGTGCAGCATTTATTTCCGGCATTCTATAATTGTATCCAAGGTGCTGCTGTTCATAGTACCAATCTCCTTCGCATCTACTCATCATAAGAGATGAATCTCTAGTTATTCCATGACAGCCGAACATTCTCATTCTGTCAGAGATGATTTGATCATTGGTAACCGCCATCCCGCCTTCTGCCGTTGTAATAGCTTTAACAGGATGAAAACTGAACACGGTTATGTCAGAATAGGTACAATCACCGGTTATAGAACCTTTATATCGTGCTCCCAATGCATGGCAGGCATCTTCTATTATTTTGATCCCATACAGCCTGGCAAGGCAGGATATTTCCTCCATGTCGGCAGGAAGGCCTGCTAAATGTACTACAATGATTGCTTTAGGTAGTCTGGTTGCCGTTCTGAGTTTCTGTTTGAGGGCTGATGCACTCATGTTCCCGGTGTCATAATCGATGTCAACAAAATCAACGTCAGCTCCACAGTACAGAGCACAGTTGGCAGAAGCAACAAACGTAATTGGAGAGACCCAAACTAAATCACCTTTGCCGATCCCAAGTGCCAAACATGCAATATGAAGTGCAGCTGTCCCCGAATTGACTGCTACTGCATGTTTCACATTGCAATACGACGCAACTGCATTTTCGAACTGTTTAACGATGGGCCCCTGTGTTATCAGAGGGGATTTAAGTGCTTCAACGACTGCTTTGATGTCATCTTCATCAATAATCTGCCTTCCATACGGGATCATAAATCAAGCCTCTTGTTAAGTTCTGCAATCTGTTCAACTGTAAGATAATCAGGGTTGTTGAATGAATTATATTCAAACATAGGCGGAACAGGTTTCCCTTTTTCTCCATTAAGTGCTGTATCGTAATTAACGTTTCTGAAAAATGTAATCGATGGTTTTATTACAAAATAAGCTGAAAATTCAATAGTGTGGAAGGCATCGTCGGCAGGACACATGATTTCGTGTAATTTTTCCCCTGGTCTGATTCCGATGATTTCTGTAGGTAAATTTGGCGCCATAGCTTTTGCTAAATCAACAATTCTGATTGAAGGAATTTTGGGAACAAAAATTTCACCTCCCTGCATTCTAGTTAAATTCTTAATAACGAACTTAACTCCGTCTTCAAGAGGAAGCCAGAATCTCGTCATATCTTTGTGTGTTATCGGAAGTGACTTTGCTCCGTTTTTAATAAGATTTTTAAAGAATGGAACAACAGAACCTCGTGAACCTACAACGTTACCGTATCGTACAACGGAGAATCGGGTAGGATCAGAACCAACCATATTGTTTGCCGCTACAAATAATTTATCTGAGCACAGTTTGGTTGCGCCGTAAAGATTAATCGGGTTGGCTGCCTTGTCAGTAGATAGGGCAATAACTTTCTCAACTTTATTGTATATAGCGGCGTCGATTACATTGTTGGCACCTATAACATTGGTTTTAATACACTCCATAGGATTGTACTCTGCGGTAGGAACCTGTTTGATAGCTGCAGCGTGTATGATGATATCAACATCTCTTGTGGCTTTTTTAAGACGTTCCAGATCACGTACATCGCCGATAAAGTAGCGCATACATGGTGCATTGTAGAGCTGCTGCATTTCAAACTGCTTGAGTTCGTCGCGTGAATAGACAATTACTTTTTTAGGCTTGTAATTAGCTAAAACGTGTTTAATAAATTTTTTCCCAAAAGAACCGGTTCCTCCGGTTACACAGATAGTCTTTCCATCTAACATACTGATATTCCAAATATAAGCAGATTTGAGTAACAACAAATAAGAACATGATAGATTAATTGAATATTTTTTTTTGCGATTTAGATATAAAAATTGCTGAACAAGCAGTCGCCAGTTTCAATATGTGTTTGATATTTTTTTTATCAGTAACAAAAAATTGACATCAGTCAAATTAATGACTGATTTTTTTAAACTATATTTAAGTGTGATGCTACAATGAATTAAAAATGAATAAAAAACGAACATTATCACCATTCGGACGGAATATATGGAATTTAATGGCATCATCTTATTAATAGACAGTAATACTGAACGTAAAAAACTCATTGAAACTATTTTGGATTTCATGGGTATTCGATGGCATTCAGGTTCAGAGTCTGATTCATTTGCCTATTTGAATGATATAGAGGAGCAGACTGCTGTTCTAGTCGGGGATTTGGAGGGAACAACTCTCTCTGATGTTCTGATTAAATATTCCAAAGTTCCTTTTGTCGGGATCAACGTAGAACACGAATACAGTTCTCCGAATATGATGGGAACATTGAAGCCGCCGTTCAATATAGATGATTTTTCACAACAGATTAGATACTGCCAGTCATTTTTTTCACTTCACAACTCCAAGAAAAATCAACATGGTTCCGATGAGACTCTGCTGAAGCTTCTGGTTGGACAGGGAACTGCCATCAAGGAAGTGAGACATCTTATAGAGCAGGTTGCTGTAACGGATGCAAATGTCCTAATCCTGGGGGAGTCAGGTACAGGAAAAGAGGTCGTTGCCAGATCTATTCATGAACTTTCAAACCGTTCCAAAGGCCCGTTTGTTCCAATTAACTGCGGTGCAATACCGCCTGATTTGCTGGAATCGGAATTGTTTGGTCACGAAAAAGGTGCTTTTACCGGGGCTATTTCTGCTAGAAAAGGTCGTTTTGAAATGGCCGAAAACGGTACTATTTTTCTTGACGAAATTGGTGATATGCCGATGCCGATGCAGGTAAAACTGCTTAGAGTTCTACAGGAACATTATTTTGAAAGAGTAGGTGGAAACAAATCTGTTAAGACTAATGTCAGGGTTATTGCAGCTACTCACCGTCATCTTGAGGAAATGATCCGGGATGGGAAGTTCAGAGAGGATCTGTACTATCGTCTGAATGTCTTTCCAATTGATACGCCACCGCTGAGAGATCGTGCTGATGATATCCCTCTTCTGTTGCAGGAACTTACCTGCCGTCATGCGGTTGAACACAATGTAAGTATTAAATTTACCCAGAGAGCTATTGATTCTCTGATGAAACATCCATGGCCGGGAAATGTCAGAGAACTGTCAAATCTGGTTGAACGTTTAATGATTCTTCATCCTAACTGTATTATTGATGATAAAGATCTTCCTATCAAATATCAGTATGGGGTTGATGGTGAAATAAAACATAAAAGTTCATATGAAACCAGTTCGCCAATGGCTGAAAAGGATGCCTTGATGGCAATGTTTTCCGATGAACAAAATGATGATAATGAAACTGTTCACAATGAAAATTCCTCTGATGAAGTATCTGCTGAATCAGTGGAAACTTCCCAGGAAAATGGCACTAATGGAACTTTAGAAAATAAGTCTTCCGGCGTGAGTGCGGTGTCTGATGATCAAACATTGGCCGGTGTTCTGCCAGCAGGGGGAATAAACCTTAAAGATGTTCTGTCGGAACTGGAAGTGAATTTAATCCGTCAGGCATTGGACAAACAGAACGGTGTTACATCAAGAGCTGCAGAAATGCTGGGAATGCGCAGAACTACTTTGGTGGAAAAAATGAAAAAGTATGGAATCGTGGCAAAAGATTTCTAGATTTTTGATGTTCTCTGTTGCAGTGATTTACCGGGATCATGGTTATCGGCGTCAATACATCAATATAGACCCATAATGTGGCAGGTGGAAGGTAGATCGCTGCTTGCTTCCTTGTTGCCAATGTCCCTTTTTTTATTTATCCAAGAATTTTTGCATTTTCATTAAAGTCGCGTATTTTAGATCCGATAAAGTTAATAACGGAACATTTTTATTGTTTCATTGGTGGAAGTGTAACGATGGAATGACTGTCAAAACATGATTTTGTTCCTGATGTATTACCAATTGATTAGATAATAGTATTCGATGTTTTTTACCATAAAACTATCGGATTCATGTATGCCAAACAGGCTGTTATAACGGGGAAATTTAGTCCGGAATATGCAGGTTATCTGCTGTATCGCAGTTTATAGTTATATATATGCGTTGACGGCTTTTAGAATTAAAGGAGTAGTATATGACAACCACTAGTTCACATATGGCGTCAAATTTTGAACCGCATAATGTGATGAGTGCAAATGTTGGAATTACTGTTAAACAGAACGGTCAGTCATTGCGAACAAACAGTTCCAACAGTGAAGCTCAGCCAGTTGTGGGTTCAACAGTGGCCGCTGACAAGGAAAAGAAACTGTCAGCAAAAGATCTTTCCCAGCAACAGTACATTAACGATTCTGAAAAAGAGAAAGAAGAGCAGAATGATGAACTGAGGGAACGTGTTGATGAAAAACTTAAGGACATGGAAGAAATGCCCGCATTACGCAAGATTGGAATTAAGTTTGTTAAGCACAAGGATCCGGAGTGTAATGTTGTCAATGTAGTTGACACAGAATCCGAGGAAATGATCAGACAGATCCCTAGTGAAGAATTTCTGAAGATCTCCCAAAAACTTGATGAGTTCTGCGACGATTTTACAAAAGTTAAACAGACAAATGCCGAGGATGATGCGAAAGGTCGCGGTAAAAATCATAGTGTTTTGTTTGATACGAAGATCTAGAAATATATAGAAGAGAGTCAACAAAGAAGCACCTTGTCGGTGCTTCTTTTTGTTCTTTGAAACAGAAATGGCGGGTAAGAGTGTCTACTGCAGGTTTTCTATAAATTCATAAGCTTCTTTTTCAATCTGGACTACCTTTTCTTTACTTAACTTGTCTTTCATGGCTTGCTTTTGGCTTGATGCAGAATCTTCAAAACTTGAAGCAATTGTAATCCAGAAAAATGCTTCTTCAAGTTTCATACTCTGTTCATACAGATTTGCAAGAATTGAACAGGAATCGTAGGCACATCTCAGTTCTGCAATTGTTTTAATATCGTTTAATGCTTCGTTCTTTGCTCCTTCTTCGTATTTGATCAGAGACAGTTCCAGTTTTGCAGGAATGTTCCCTGATTCAGCTATCGGCTGGAGAATTGATTTTGCTTTAGTTGTGTCTGATTCTGTTCCCATCCCGCGATGGTACATATATCCAAGCCAGTATGTTCCATCTTCTATCCCTTGATTATCAAGTATTTCGGCCTGTTGAAATGCCATTTCAGGTTTGGGAGATGTTTCCCTGGTTCCATGAAGGTATATTTCTATCAGTTTAAGTCTAGCCTGGATATTTCCTTTTTCTGCGGCTCGCAGATACCATAAGATCATTTCTTTGGAATTCTGAGTTCGGTACATTTCGGCTATTGCCATCATTGCATCAGTATTATTCTGTTTGGCAGCCTTGTGATACCATTTAGCTGCGAGATCCAACTTTGGATCTGTTGAATACTGATACCATCTTCCCAGCATGTATTGAGACTGTGGTTCACCTGAATTAGCGGATTCTTCGTATAGTTCAAATGCCTTTTGAGGATTTTTCTCAACTCCGGTTCCATACTCGTACATCTGTGCCAGATAAAATTGCGCCAGAGCATTGTGCTGAGATGAGGCTTTAGAAAACCAGTAGAGTGCATCTTCGTAGTCTGGAGTCAGATCTTTTCCTGTAGAATATACCCTTCCAAGGGAAATTTGGGCAGGTATGCTTCCTTTATTGGCTGCATTTTTGTAATAGTCGATAGCCATGGAAACATTTTTTTTGATCCCGAGTCCGTTGATGTACATATATGCCAGATTGGCAAGGCCGTCGGTATTATGATTTTCCAATCCTGATTTTCTGCACCAGAGCAGAGCTTCCTCGTAATTAACCTCAATTCCGCCTGTGCCATATAGATTTAGCGCACACAACTTAAATGTGGCCTCATCTTTCAACTGTAAATTGCTGTTGTTTGCCAACATTTTGAGCCATTTTATTGCTTTGGGTATATCTGTTTTCTGATTGGCTTTAAGTCCGGTAAGGTAGTGGTCTGCAAGTTCCTTCTGGGCAACTGCCATTCCGTTTTCTGCGGCTTTACTCAGCCAGAATACACCTTCATCATAGTCAGGCTTGGAACCGATTGCGTGAAGTTTCATATATCCTGTGAAGAACCATACCGTCGGATTGCTTCCGGAAGAAGCTTTCAGACAGTTGTTGAATGTTATTCCATTGTTTACAGTTTGATCATTTTCCAGAATTAATCGTTTTGCATGGGTTATGCAGTAAACTTCAGAATCAGTAGTTTCTTCTATTTTATCTGCTAAAACCGGTAAGGCCAGCGTTAGAAAGAACAGAGGAAGAATTTTATAAAATTCAGTCATCATAGCAGAATTCCTCATTCCCAATAATCCCAACATAACTGTAACCTGATTACCTTAGTTATTATAAAATGAACCTTTGTTTAGAGTATCACTGTTGCTTCATAACATCTATGTATACCCTGTGAGGTTTATATTCTTGGACTTTTATATTCCAAACGGTGTTCCCTTTATCATCTTTGGATTTTAACGAAAATCCTAAATCTTTGAACAATTCTTTTACCATTCCGTTTTTTTCTGTTGGTAGATAGTACCCAATGATTTCATCTACGTTCATAGCTTTAACATTGTTTATCAGTTCGTTCATCATCAAATATTCCAACTCTCTTTTTAGAACTCTGCAACTCATTAGCCACAAACGAATGTGAAGATTATTGTTTATTATTTCACCGGCGAGTACGGTAACAATACCGTTATCCGTGAACCGATCTGTAAGTCTGCCACACATACATATGTAGTTGGAGTTTGTTTGCATGGCGCGAATATCATTTTCAGTGCATCTTAATGTTGTAAGATTAAACTGATTGGTTTTATTAGTTAGCTGTGCAATTCTTTGTATGCTTATGGGGTCAAAATCTGTAATCAGCGCTTTCATACATAAACTTTTGAGATATTCTCTGTAGTCTGAGAATTGTTTTTGCAGATTTTCTGCAGCAGCTCTTGCTTGATATTGATTAGATTTCTGTAAATCTTCTAAGGATAGCGAAGTTACTTCGAAATAACCTGAATGATCTAATATTTTGATAAAATCATCTGGAGTATTAACTTGTGGTGTGGAAACTTCCGGGAGTTGTCTATTAACTAGAGCCCTTTCCACCGGGTTATCATCTATGAATACAAAACTGTCCAATCCCAGAGTTACTTCTTTTGATATTTCGTTTAGATTTTGATCTTTTGGATCCCAGTTTGCCTTTATTGAAACAAAATCGTTTGCATGTAGGATACATTCTGGGTGAGAAATCCCTTCCATTGCATTTTTCTCATCGTTTTTTGAGTTAACAGCCAGTACTATGCCAATGGCTTTTAATTGTTTGCAGTATGTTTGAACTTCTCTGAAAACCTGACCCTGTGGAGTTTCTATCCCTATTTTTATACCATTAACTCCGTCATCACCAATTATTCCTCCCCAAAGTGTATTGTCAAGATCAAGCGCTAACAGCTTTTTGTTTTTTCCGTAAATTGATTTAATAATATTGGCAACACTTTCAGCCAAATAAGGAATTGCTTCAAAGTCGCAACAATACTTGTACATGTTCCAATAGAAACTATCGTTCCATTTTGATAAACCAAAATCTTGAGCAATATAATCAATATCATTAATGAAGAATGACTCACTCGATTGAGCATAGTCATAAAACTTTTGATTTAAACAGAATATAAAATTGCTACGACCATGATAATCCCATATGTCGCGATTGCCGAGTAATCTATAATTAGGTCTTTCAAAATTGTTTTGGATAATTGGACAGTTGAATTTGTTTTTTAAACTTTCCCATAGTTGGACAAAACGACGGTATTCCTGGTCGACTAGCAGAGCTACTTTGTCTCTAGTATCGCTTATATCAGGAAATGAACAGATGTTTCTCCAATTAGTATGAATGTAAATAATATCAGGATTAAATGAATTCAATTTGTCATTACTGAACATTCCGTCTTCCCAATATTTGCCATAGTCGGATTGATAGAAGTCAGGCTTGATTCCTTGATGGAGCAGTGCTAATTCAATTTGGTCAACAACTTCGTTGGTGGTAGATCCTCCCAAAACCGCGATTTTTTTTTCAATCCAATTGGTTTTTGTCTGTAGCAATTCTTTTTTTATAGATTTTTTCTTCCTCTGAAGTGCCTTTGTATCTAGTGGATATTCAAAACAATGCAATTTTTTCTCCAAATCTATAATTCAACAAGTTCAATCATACCTACATTCCTCTTCATAAGAAAAGCAACTTTGGCATTTGCGCTGATTGCAACAGCTTCGACAGGTTCTTTAAACATCATGTATCCCAATATTTGCAGTTCATATATTGCGCTATTTATGTTTTCGACGACATAACAGATATGGTATGGAGAATCTCTGTAGTTTTTTAGCAGAGGATATATTTGTGAGTTTTTTTGAGGTGCAACCAGTTCTATTTTTATTCCATTTAAATTCATAAAGAGAATATCTGCTTTTTGAATGGGATCAAAAGTTAAATTCTCTCGAATATATCCGAGATTCTCAAAATTTAGGGCGGATTTTTCAATATCTTTTACAAGATAACCTATGTGATGAATATTTTTGATTAGCATCAGTCTACCCCATTAAGGGAGTCTAAAATATCCTGCACTGTATTTATTCTTGTAATATCATCAATGCTGTACTTTATTCTAAATTCATCTTGTATTGCGGCAAGCAGTGATATGTTCGTAATACTGTCACAACCGTCTATTTTCTTTATTTCTGTTGATGGTGTAATTATCAGAGAATCATTATCGAAAACATCTCTGAATATAGTAGTGAGCTTTTTTATTTTATTACCCATTTTCTAATCCTTCTGTTGTCCTATGTAGGTACATAATTTGCGAGAATCATTGTTTTTGATATCATTCATTAAAATTTCGAATGTAGGTTTTAAGTTTATTTTTTTTATTTCAGAATTGTTTATTTGTATAACTTCTTCTGCTTTGTTATCAATTAAATCGTGTTCAATAGGATCTATTGTTGTTTCGACGTTCATACTCAGATCTCTTACGAACATCGAGTAGGTTCGTTGTGTCAAAACGCCATTTTCATCGATGTATCCAGCTGTAAAGTTTTTAATATATCGATGTTTTACACATCCTGCTTGTTCTTCTGCATAATGTACGAATGTAAAACAGTGTTGCAAACTGACGTCTATAACATAATTCTTAATGTTATTTTCCTTGAAGAAGGCGAATGGCGAGTCAGGACCAAAAGCGTCTAGATTATTCATGTTGGCTAGCGTGCTGGCAAGTTTTCCATGAACTGCAAATGAATACAACGGGTGTTTCGTTCTAATGAAATCTTTTCTTTTTAAAGCTGTTGAACCAATTGATCCTGTCATGCAAGGTGTTTTTTTTATATCAAATGGTATCCCATTGCAGAAATCCCAATTGTATGTGGGAAATATGACTGTTCCGTCAGTTCCTACCTCATTTATTAATCCGTCTATAAATTGATTCAGGTCAGTTTTGCTACGGTTGCTTATTGCATCCCAAATCATTTTTTTTGCGTCAGATGATACTAGTATGGCGTCACCTTTTTCAATTTTCATGTGTTTGCCATAATCAATTAGAGGTATATATTGTGACATAATTTTAATTTCAATCCTTTAGTTCAATAAAAGAAGATCAAATACAGTTATGGCAAATCAATCCGTTTTGCATAAGTTTGTCTGCAATGGAAGATATTTTTTCAACAGGCTCATTTATAATATTGCATATATCAAACAGATCGTTTTTCCCATCAGCATAGGCAATGAAATTTGTCATTGCCTTGATTGTGTCATAGCTGTTTTTTTGACTGATTGTTGGATATAAGCCCCGTTTCCCTAGTTGTGGTTCACACGAGACGGTTACCGTATATTTTTCATTTGATTCTATTGCATCAATCCATTTTGTCATGACGTCATAGCTTCCCTGGAAACCTGACGGGGAAATTAGTTTCATGTTGTCAGCTGAAGTGTGGTACTCGGGGTAGGTTCCGAATTTAGAACGGCAGAATGTTACAACAGGTAAATCAACTCCTGGTGCGTTGTACTGGCGTTCGTCTGATCCTCTGTCAAGATATGAGTATGATGTGTAGTGGGGACAATACTTAAGAATATGACTGAGACTTTTATCTGCAAGTGTATTTCCATACCTAGAGTGGACGATTGAATAATCACGAACATCTCCAACGCAACTTAGAACAATGCCTGCTATCAGTTTGCTTTTTAAATGTTGAAGGTTTTGACTGATGTATGCTATTGAACCAATGGTTTCAGGATTGAGAAGAAACCGGTAAGTATATTTGCGCTGTTTCATGTTGCTAACATAACGAATTAATTCTGCCAACAGTGCAGGTCCAGAACATTCATTGTTGGCCATTGAAGGATGGCAGGTATAACTTGTGATCATTACTTCATTTGTTGTTTTACCGGGTATAATGAGATCAGCATAAGTTAAATTACCATTGAATAACTGGCTATCAATGTACATATGATAGTTGCCATCCTGAAGTTCTGATAATTGACGTTTGCTCATGCAAAATCCGAAGCGTTCTTTATAGTAGGATGTTACGTATGGGATTACATCAGGTTGGTCAGGCTGGGTATATATGTACTTCTTTAATTCCTCTAAATCAACCCACTTGTCTATAGGAATGGAATACCCTAAAACATGAAGGTTGTTGTTTTTCATATCAATTATGTGATTGCCATGCTCATCCTCTATGTATGCTGCATTAATTTTCCATTCTTTAGGTATAGTCCAATCAAAAACATTCGTTCCGCTCGGTATTTCGTGAATTTTAAATTTGAGAGCCAAATCCTGCTTTTGGGCGGTATTGAAACTAGGCGAGGAAATATAGTTATTTATAATTTCAGGCCTTTCGCTGTTTTGTGTGAAGATTTTCTATATCTTGTGTTTTACCCCATTTTTCTTCACTCTATAAAACAGTGATCTGTTTGGTTATTTTTTAACCTCTGAATAAGTCTTTATAACAGCG
>JAEEGJ010007639.1_pt1 | contig 30778 bp, 29 predicted proteins | sample 8958761 | NCBI WGS metagenome assembly JAEEGJ01 (sample SAMN16246546, study PRJNA631951) | gut metagenome | biome: gut microbiome; feature: rumen; material: RS-attached | host: Bos | place: Iran: Karaj | collected 2018-10
TCCTGTGGGCCGCGGCGCTGGCCCTCAGCCGAGTACGGTGATTACCCTCGACGCCATGCAGCAGGTCATTGAGAGCGTACTCGGCCATCATGGCGATCAGGAGCTCTTTGTCATCTTCCAGTTCAAGACCCGCGAGGCTCAGCCGCTGATCGAAAAGGGTCAGGTGGTGGCTCGTCAGCAGTTTGTGCTGAATCCCTATCAGTTCCCGAAACTGGAAACAGAAAACTGTCAACTGTCAACTGAAGAAACCGAGAGCTATGTGAAGCTCGAAGCAGGCGGCACTACACTGACTATTGGCAAGCGTCACGGTTGGATAGACTATCTCGATGTCGACGGTGAGCCGATGCTTCTCGACCGTGAGTCAATCACGCCTGAGTTCTGGCGCGCACCAACGGATAATGACTATGGTGCAGGCCTGCAGAACCGTTTCGCTGTGTGGAAGAATCCGCAGATGAGGGTAAAGGAGTTTGAGGTCGACGACAATGAGGTGGAGGTGTCCTTCGAAATGCCTGATGTGAAGGCCGAACTGAAGATGACCTATACGCTGACCGAAGAGGGTGAGGTGATCATCCGCGAGCAGCTGAAGGCTGACAAGGAGGCAAAGATCGCTAATATGTTCCGTTTCGGTATGCAGTTGCAAATGCCGAAGGCATATAACGAGGTAGAGTATTATGGTCGCGGACCTGTGGAGAACTACATCGACCGTAACTCCAGCGAATTCATCGGTGTATATAATAATAAGGTGGCTGATGAGTACTATAGCTACGTCCGTCCGCAGGAGTCGGGTAACCATACCGATATCCGCTGGTTCCGCGTGAAGAATGCAGCAGGCAAAGGCCTCGAGTTCTATAGCAACGCGCCGATGGAGGCCAGCGCCTTGAACTATCTGATGTCGGATCTCGACGATGGCCCTCGTAAGGAAAAGAGTTGGGGACACCATTCTGGCGACCTGATTGAGCGTCCGTTGACACAGGTGCATATCCAGCAGCGCCAGTTCGGTTTGGGCTGTGTGAACTCTTGGGGTGCTTGGCCGCGCAGAGAGTACCAGATGCCGTATCAGGATTATGACTTCACCTTCGCCATCCGTCCGCTGAAGTAATATTAAATTGCATACTAAATTCAACCGTCTTGTTGCAAAATGAAAGCGCAAGACGGTTGATTTTTGTCAAAAAGCACTAAAAATATGCGGTTTTTATACTTTTTTATGTAGCAAACTGTTGGTTCATTTCTATTTTAATACTATCTTTGCAGCCGGAAATGATTTGTAAATTGTTGAGAGAGATGAAAGATTTGAAGAAAATGGTACTCGTAGGACTGCTGCTCCTTGTGGGTACAATAACGTTGAATGCAACAGAGAATTCTGATGGCAAGGAAGCCGTCGACACCACTTATATCAAACTGGATGAGAACCGCGAACCCATCAACCACGTGAATCTGACCAAGGAAGAGTTAGAGGCAAAGGTGGGTGAACTGGAGACGATTCTCGAAACCGACAACTTCCAGCTCTATGCCGCAGGCGACTATACCTATAAGATCGTGAACGGCGTAGTGACCTCGATGGCCATTCAGATTCCTGACGACAACAACGATAAGGTGGTTTACAACCAGATTCTGAATGCGCTGGCCAAGAGCAATTCGATTAAGGATACGCACAATACGGGTGGTAACCACTATCTGTATGCCAACTTCCAGATTCAGTTCGATGATTTCGAAGGGTATGAGAAGTTGACTTTCATGGCTTTGGAACAATAGTCTGAATAAAACTATTTTTTTTTTTCTTCGGCCTCGTTCTTCGGAACGAGGTTTTTTTGTGACTTCTTGCCAAATGATAGATTTTGATAGTTAAAATATAGCATCTAAATATTTCGAATATCGTTAACTTTCTTAAATTTGCCGCAAATAATTAACAAAATGCATTAAGGATTTTAAGAAATCAGCTATCTTTGCACTCGCAATAGAAAAAGAAAATGAAGAAAAGTACGATTTGGATTATAGCAACGATTATGGGTCTCTCGTTTTTGGGACTTCTTTTCTTGCAGCTCTCCTACATCGAGCAGATGGCGAAGATGAAGAAGGAGCAGTTTGACGAATCGGTGAACCGCAGCCTTTATCAGGCCTCACGTAATCTCGAGATGAACGAGACCATGCGCTATTTGGAGAAAGATGTGAAGGATACGGAGCGTCGCGCCTACAGTCAGGATTCTATGATGGTCGACGGCCTTGATGGCACTGTAAAGCAGTCGCACCAGTTTGCGGTGGCTGCCGACGATGGAACGGTCTATTCAAGCTTCGAGCTGAAGACCTTCGCCATCAAGCCCTCCAGCGTTTCCAAGGCCATGATCCTGCGCACAGACAAGAGCAGCATCTCTGAGGCCTCGAAGTCGCTGCAGGAGATTGTCCGCAATCGCTATATTTATCAGAAGAGCCTGCTCGACGAGGTGGTCTATAATATCCTCTATACCGCTTCCGACAAGCCGCTGAAGGAACGTGTGAACTTCCGTCTGCTCGATCGCGATATCAAGGTGGAGCTGCTCAACAACGGCATCAATATCCCTTATCACTTCACCGTTGAGACGAGTGACGGCCGCGAGGTGTACCGTTGTCCGGACTATACCGACGAGGGTAGGGAGCATATCTATACGCAGACGCTGTTCCGCAACGACCCGTCGCCAAAGATGGGTGTGGTGAAGATTCACTTCCCCGATATGAACTCTTATATCTTCTCGAGTGTGCGGTTCATGATTCCGTCGATGATCTTCACCGTCGTATTGCTCATCACCTTCGTATTCACGATTGTGGTCATCTTCCGTCAGAAGCGCTATTCGGAGATCAAGAACGACTTCATCAACAACATGACGCACGAGCTGAAGACACCAATCTCCAGTATCTCTCTCGCGGCGCAGATGCTCAACGATGAGTCGGTGGATAAGAGTCCGCAGATGATGAAGCACTTGGGAGGTATCATCAACGACGAGTCGAAGCGCCTCCGCTTCCTCGTGGAAAAGGTGCTGCAGATGTCAATGTTTGACCGTAAGACGGCATCGTTCAAGAAAAAGGAGCTCGACCTCAACGAGTTGTTGGAGAGTATCGCCAGCACGTTCTCGCTGCGTGTGGAGCATACGGGCGGTAAGATCTATACGGAGATCGAGGCCATCGATTCGGCCATCTATGTCGATGAGGTGCACTTCCAGAATGCCATCACTAATCTGATGGACAACGCGGTGAAATACCGTAAGCCTGATGAGCCGCTCGACCTCTATATCCGCACGTGGAACGAGAAGGAGCATCTCTGCTTCAGCATCCGCGATACAGGATTGGGCATCAAAAAGGAGAACGTGAAGAAGATATTCGACAAGTTCTACCGCGTTCACACAGGTAACGTGCACGATGTCAAAGGCTTCGGTCTCGGCCTTGCCTACGTCAAGAAGATCATCAACCTCCACGAAGGCGAGATCAAATGCGAGAGTGAACTGGGTAAGGAAACGACGTTCACCATCAAACTTCCCATCCTGCGTGAAGACACCAATTAGAAAATTAATAAAATAAATTGTAAATAGTAAATTGTCAAATTGTAAATTATCAAGATTATGGACGAGAAATTGAAGATTTTACTTTGCGAGGACGATGAGAACCTCGGAATGTTGCTCCGTGAGTATTTGCAGGCAAAGGGATTTGCTACCGAACTCTGTGCCGATGGTGAGCTTGGCTACAAGGCCTTCCTGAAGACGAAGTTCGACATCTGTGTGCTCGATGTGATGATGCCAAAGAAGGACGGCTTCACGCTGGCGAAGGAAATCCGTAACTCCAATCAGGATATTCCCATTATCTTCCTGACTGCCAAGACGCTGAAGGAGGATATCCTCGAAGGCTTCAAGATTGGTGCCGACGACTATATCACCAAACCCTTCTCAATGGAGGAGCTCGTGTTCCGTATTGAGGCTATCATCCGTCGTACGAAGGGTAAGAAGAACAAGGAGAGCACCGTTTATCGCATTGGTCAGTTCACCTTCGATACCCAGAAGCAGCTGCTTTGCTTGGGCGACGAACAGCGTAAGCTCACCACTAAGGAGAACGAACTGCTGGCTCTGCTCTGCTCTCATGCCAACGAGATCCTGCAGCGCGACTTCGCCCTGAAGACCATCTGGATCGACGATAACTACTTCAATGCCCGCTCGATGGATGTCTACATCACCAAGCTGCGCAAGCACTTGAAGGACGATCCGCAGATTGAGATCATCAATATTCATGGTAAGGGTTACAAACTGATCACCCCTGAAGATGAGTAAATGGATAGGAGTGGCGCTGGTGATTGCCGGCGCCCTCTTTTTGATTGTTGCTTTTTTAGCAGGCTGGACATCAAGTAATCTGGTGCTGCTTTTTGGCCTGATAATCATATTTATAGGCCTAATCCTGCATGTTAAATACGCAAAATCAGGCGAAAAGTATTAAATATAGTTAAAGTTTTGGTTAACTGTCAACTGTCAACTGTCAACTGTCAACTAAAATTAGTACCTTTGCACCCGCTTTTCGAAGCACATTATTAATTTTTTATTTAATTAAAGTATGAATCAATACGAAACCGTTTTCATTTTGACTCCCGTTTTGTCTGATGACCAGACAAAGGAAACGGCCGAAAAGTTCAAGAAAGTCCTCACCGATAAGGGTGCAGAGATTATCAATGAAGAGGCCTGGGGATTGAAGAAGATGGCTTATGCTATTCAGAAGAAATCTACAGGTTTCTATTTCCTCGTAGAGTTCAAGGCAGAGCCAGAAGTGATCAAGACATTGGAAACCGCTTTCCGTCGTGACGAGAAAGTGATCCGTTTCCAGACAGTTAAACTCGACAAGTATGCTGTGGAGTACGCTGAGAAGCGTCGCAACAAGCTTGGCGCAAAAACAGAGGAGGCTTAATTATGGCACAGGACACAGAAATCCGTTATCTGAACGCTCCTTCTATCGACACGAAGAAGAAGAAGTACTGCCGCTTCAAGAAGAGTGGTATCAAGTACATTGATTACAAGGATCCCGAGTTCCTTAAGAAGTTCCTCAACGAGCAGGGTAAGATTCTTCCCCGTCGTATCACCGGAACATCTCTGAAGTATCAGCGTCGTGTGGCTCAGGCCGTTAAGCGTGCCCGCCAGATTGCTCTGCTGCCTTACGTAACCGATTTGATGAAGTAAAACAAGGAGGACGCAAGTATGGAAATTATTCTGAAAGAAGATATTATCGGTCTGGGTTTCAAGAACGATATCGTGAATGTGAAGTCTGGCTACGGTCGTAACTACCTGATCCCTCAGGGTAAGGGTGTGATTGCTTCTCCGATGGCCAAGAAGATTCTGGCTGAGAACCTGAAGCAGCAGGCTCACAAGCTGGCAGCTCAGAAGGCTGCTGCTGAGGAGAAGGCTGCTGTGCTCAATGGCGTGGCTCTCGAGATCGCTGCCAAGGTGAGCGCTACTGGTCAGCTCTACGGTTCTGTAGGTGCTGCTCAGGTGGCTGAGGCTCTCGCAAAGCTGGGTAAGGAGGTTGATCGTAAGATCATCACCATGAAGGATGCCAAGAAGCTGGGTGAGTATGTTGCTCTCGTACACTACCACAAGGAGGTGATCGTTGAGATCCCCGTAACGGTGGTTGCTGAGAACGCTGCTGAGCTGAAGGCTGCTGCTGAGGCTGAGCAGGCTATCCGCGCTGCTGCTGATGCTAAGGCTGCTGCTGCCGCTGCTGAGGCTGAGGAGGCTGCTGATGAGGAAGAGGTGCTCGAGGCACTTGGTGCTGCTGAAGAGGCTGCTCCCGCTGAAGAGGCTCCCGCAGAGGCTTAATCATGCATTTTTTAAATCAATAAACAATTAATAATTAATCACTGCTGTAAGGCATCATTGATTTATTATGACAACAGTGTCCCGGAGGTTTCCACCCCCGGGATTTTTTTGTTCTGATGATTTCTGAAGGGATTTATTTGAACAGATACTGCGCAAACTCGTGCAGCGACTTGCGCCATACCTGCCACTCGTGATCGCCAGGGTAGGAGTTGAACTTCACCTCTACACCGCCATCACGCATCTTCTTCACGATCGAGCGGGTATGCTCGATGCGCGGATCCTGCTCACCACAGCTCACGAAGAACACGTCAAACTGCTTATTAAACGTCTTTGTGTCCGTCAGTATGCCCGGCACCTCCTTCTCCAGGTCGAAGTTCGAGGCGCCCTGAATACCACCGAACATGCCCGTTGAGAACACGCCCACATTGGCAAACACCTCGGGGTCGCGCAGTCCGATATAGAACGACTGTCCGCCACCCATCGACAATCCGCACATCGCACGGTTCTTGCGGTCTTTCTTCACGCGGTAGGTCTTCTCCACAAACGGGATCACATTCTCCAGCAGCTCCGAGCGGAAGGTCTGCATACCCTGCCAACTGTAACCGCCTCCGAAACCACCGTTGCGCGACTGCACATTACTGTTCGAGCTCACCACGATCATTGGCTTGGCCTTGCCCGCTGCTATCAGATTGTCCATGATCTGCGCCGTACGCCCCTGTTCCATCCAGCCGCGATGATCCTCACCGCCACCATGCTGGATATACACTACGGGATAACTCTCACTGCCCTCGTTATAGCCTGCGGGCGTGTAGACCATCAGCGGGCGCCATGTGCCATCCACCTTCGAGAAGTAATACAGTGTGCGCACCTCACCATGCTTCACGTCTTGCACCTCGAAATCGTCCATACCGGCCTCCTTGATCTCGATGGCACTCGACCAGCGACTGCAGCCATAGAACGTCTGGCTGGCGGGATCGGCCACCGACACACCATCCACCACGAGCGAATAATAATGATAGCCAGGCACCTGCGGACTGGTGGTCACCGTCCACACGCCGCCTTCGCCCTTCGTCATATCATATTTCTTACCGCCCAGGTCTATCTGCACCAGCTGGGCCTGAGGGGCATTCACGCGGAACATCACGCTGTTGTCTTTCAGCACACGCGGATAACCGTTGCGGTTGATATTAGTCACTGGGGAATACGACCCTTCGGGGAAAGACACTACTTCCCTACGGAAACCTTGCGCACTGACCTCTGCGCAGAAAACGGCCGATAGCAGCACGGCCAGCATCATTTTTTTCGTTCTCATATTGCTAATTAGTTTTGTCTTACAGATGCAAAGATACAAAAATTTTCGTATATTTGCAGTCGAAATAAAAAAAAGTTCTGGAAAGTGCGGGATATTTTCGAGAACTTGTCGTATAACGAATAGAACAAGGTTAGTATGAAGGCTCTGAAAGAGACAGAAATCACGGAGGCCGTTCGCAAGGGACGGCGCGAGGGACAGGACGAGATGGTCTGCCGCTATGCAGAACGCGTCTTCGCGATGATCGTTCGTCAGGTGCCCGATGTGATGGATGCTCAGGAACTGACGCAAGACACCTTCCTCCGTGCTTTCAGCCACATCGACAGCTACGCCCCCCAGCGGGCTTCGCTCTCCACCTGGCTCTGTCGCATCGCCTACCGCCTGACACTCGACTTCCTGAAACGCCGTCGTCCGATGATCGTCTCGATCGAAGACACGCAAGTCTGGCAGACGGATATCAGCAACGAGGAGCTGGAGGCAGAACTCTCTACAGGACGCGAACAACGCATTTCGCAACTGATGGAAATCGTAGACACCCTGCCCGACGACGAACGGATGCTCCTCACGCTCTACTACTTCGAAGACCGTCCGCTGACGGAAATCGCCTACATCACCGGCATCGAGGCCTCGGCACTCGCCAACCGCCTCTACCGAACAAGAAAGAAAATTTATAAAAGACTTCAATAAAATGAATCAATTCAAAGATACCGACCTGCGCGAGGCACTGAGACGCAAATACTCAGACACGCCACAACTGCCAGCTGACTTTATGGCCAGCATGAAACAGCGGATGGAAGAGCCCAAGCAGGCCCCGAAGCTGAGAATGCTCTGGCGCTGGATGGCTGCTGCTGCCTGCCTCTTATTAATAATAGGTATAGGCATCACGCTGTGGCAAAAGCAGGAAACACAGACCGCTCAGCCACAGGTGGCCCAGAAGACGGAACAGCCCCAGACGGAGCAGCCCAAATCCATTGAGCCCCAGACCGCAGAGTCCGAAACCATCGAGACGGAAACTGTGAATGAGCCCCAGGCAGAACCCGCCAAAGTGCGTACATCAGTGGCGAAGGCAGCGCCTAAGAACGAACTGGCCAAAGCCGAGACTGCTACCGAGCCTAAGGAGGAGATCATCACCGATACCCCGCCAGCACCAGAAACCGATATGGCCGAGACACTCACCGAGCGCGACATCCCCATCACGCGCCCAGAGAACTACAAATACACCGCTGAAGAACTCGCCCTGCTGAAAAAGCAGGCCAGCGAAGCCTATCTGAAATGGGTGGAACTCGAACTCGAAATCTCAAGATATACATTAGAACAAACAGCTCAAAAATAATTACATTATGAAACGTATCATCACCATGCTGCTCATTGCTTGCAGCGCCATCACAACCGTCAGTGCTCAGAAGAAAATCTATCCGAACACGCCCCAGAGAGTCATCAAAGAATTAGAGTACGTGGTCAGCTTTCATGGGCAGAACGAGGGGCAGACCTATTCTGTCTCCAAGAACCCCAACACCAACATCATCGAGTCGAAGGAGCGTATCGAGCCCTTTGCCGCTACGGTGGTTGGCAAAGGCCCTTACTTGTATAATGTCTCTAACGCCTTCAAGGCCGACGAACAGTTCTCTTATCAGTTCCTGCACATTCAGCCAGGCAACAACCAGCCGTTCTCTATTCAGGTCGTCACCAGAGACAAATCGATGAACAAGCACATCTCCCTCCGCACGAAGCCCACGCAGGAGATGTGGTTCATGGCCTGCAAGAACCCAGAGAACCCCGAACTGCGCGATGTCTACGCCATCGTCTGGGATGTTGACTATAACGGTCGTCAGCCCATGGAAACAGGCAGCTATCCGCTGAAGGGCACCGTCTATATGATCACCTCGCTCCGTCCCGATATCTACGAGGCTGAGTCGAAGACTACTGGCACCATGTTTGATGGCAAGAAAGACAAAGCTGAAATTGATCCTTTGGAAGTCGAAGCTGATACGGTGATAGTTATTGACGATGTGGAGTTTGTGGACAAAAAGCCCGAACCCGACTATGGCGCTAAGGCCATACCTGTATCGCCGCAGCCTGCGCAAACCTCCAGATGGGAGCCAGCGCCTGAGGTGAAACAGCAGGTAATGGCCAAGGCAATGGCCATTCAGGCCAACGAGGAAGCCATCAAATCCACCTACGCATCTATGGAGCCTTTTGTTAATAGGAAGTCACTCACAGGTGCCGATAGCTACTTCGCTCAGATTATCAAGCTGAACAAGGAGTTGGATGCGAAGATGCAGGATCTCATGAAAACGATCAACGGCTTGGAGATTCCTCCCACAGAGATTGCTGAAAAGGCAAAAGCAAAGGGCGAGATTTACAAGGAATATCTGGATTTCCTCACCAAGCAGAACCAGGGATTCTCTTTACTCTATAAGGAGGTAGGTGTGCTGACCAAAGCGGCACAGAAGGCGCAGAAGTGCATCAACGACCTCACCGAGAAGTATATGAAAGAAATGGGCAAAGCCCTACAATAACAGATTGACGTATGAATCAGATCAAGATCGTTGTGGCCGACATCACCACATTAAAAGTTGATGCCATTGTGAATGCAGCCAACCGTTCGCTGTTGGGTGGGGGAGGCGTCGACGGCGCCATCCACCGTGCAGCAGGCAAGGGACTGCTGGAAGAGTGCAGAACGCTGGGCGGCTGCGACACTGGCCAGAGCAAGATGACCGACGCCTACAACCTGCCTTGCAAGAAAGTCATTCATACCGTAGGCCCCATCTGGTACGGAGGCGGTCACAGCGAGCGCGAGCTGCTCGCCTCCTGCTACGATACCGCCATGCGACTGGCTGAGGAAAACAACCTCGAGAGCATCGCCTTCTCCTGCATCAGCACCGGCGTCTATGGCTTCCCCAAGGCCGAAGCCGCCCGCATCGCCACCCGCGTCCTCAACGAACACCTCCAACGCGGCTACCCCGGCGAAATCATCGTCTGCTGCTTCTCCGAATCCGACGCCCAGTACTACAAATAATAAGGAATCCCCTCGTGTTTGCGAGGGGTTCTTTTTCCCCTCTTTTCTTTTGACACTGCAAAGTTACTATATTTTTCATTAACGATAATGCCTTTTAATGCCTTTTGATGACTTTTAGTGCCTTTTGCACAAGCAAGATGCTTCTCACTGGTTACAGCTCAATCCGGGCCTGCGTCCGCTCACTGTCATCCGCCGTCATACCTTCTCGCCGCAGGAGATACAACTTATTTACAGCGAGATAGGCGAACCCTGAAAATAAGAGCCATTTTATTTTCAGAAACTACCTATTTCTCACACCAATAAGAGCCTCCTGGTGATAGTTTGGATGCTCTTATTTTAGGTATGGATTAAAAGAGGTATAAAGGGTGAAATCACGACCGAAGGTAACAGTAACAAAGTAACATTTAGGTTTCAGAAACCTAATTAAAGAATATTTATATAATATATTATATAAATATTTTAATAATATATATTCTTAATCATTCTTTTTACTTATTCTTTTGTTGTTACCAAAACTAAAATACCAAAAAGTTACTTGTTACCTTGTTACCTTTTTTGTAATTGAAAAATGCCCGCCACTGCGAGGGTGGGTGTTTTCACGACAGCCAGATATACATAATCAGAGCACAGTCAGTGTGATGCGCTTGCCTAAACCCGCAAAGATCCTGAAGAGGGTAGACAACTGCACATCTGCATGACCATTCTCCAACTTCGAGATATAGCTCTTCTTGGTTCCAATCTTGTCCGCAAGTTCCTGCTGTGTGAGTCCAGCTAAACGACGCTGTTCTTTTAATACCTCAGCCAGACAGAATGCCTCGGCTTCTGTCTCAAATACATTGCGCTCAGGAGTACCCTGAGGACCATATTCCTGGTCGAGCAACTCATCGAATGTCTCGCAATTCATGATTGCCTTCTTTTTCTTTTCTGTCATATTTTATTTCTCCTTACTCTTTAAATACTCTTTCTTGATAGCTTCTGCACGTCTGATTTCCTTAAGTGGAGTCTTCTGACTCTTCTTCTGAATGCCATGAAATAGCACTACAACCGCACCCTCATCAAAACAGCAGAACACTCTGTAGATATTACTTCCCAATTCAATCCGGATCTCGTAGATCCCGTCACTACCTTCAATAATTCTCAGGAACTTTGCAGGAACGATTCGCTGCGTTTCCACTAGCTTAAGAACCTGGTTTATCTTGTGCCTAACCTCGTAAGTTTGGGCCACATAGAATTCCTTGTAGTAGTTCTTAAACAATTTGATTGTGCGAACCTTCTCCATGCTAATTCCTCCGCAAAGTTAACGAATTAATGAACATCTTCCAAACTTTTTTGGAAAAATCTGCAGAAACGACACCATTTTTTGCTATTTGTGTTTCCATAAGCAAATAATTTAAGAGTTGAACAAATAATTATCGCTTGCAAAGATAGCGACTTTTTCTGAAACTTCCAAATAATTCGGGGAAAATTTGCAAATATCGCAGAAATGCCGTATCTCTGGCTATGCCGATGATACTCACGCTCGAAAAAACTCATAAAATATTTGTTTTTTTGCTCGCTTATTCGTATCTTTGCAGAATCATAGATAACTAAAGCTAATAATGGACAATAACTTATGAGAAGATTAATCTCCATGATGGTAATGGCGCTGTTGGCCATCAGTGCGACGGCGCAGACGACTGACCGGCTGTCGGCCAGTTCGGTGTTGCATTACAGCTCGAGAGGCGCCGAGAGCGACAAGGATTTGATTGAGATCTTTCGCTACGAGGCCCAGTTGGAAGGCAAGCGATGGAATATGAATTATTTTGACGATAGGGGATATTACGGAGCAAAGACTGAGGAAGAAAGGGATGCCTATATGAAGAAAGAGACGGCGATGCTGGAGAAATATCCTGCGGATCACAGAAAGCTCATTATCATCCAGATGCCCGCCGAATCTCCCTTCGCACTCACTTACGATGTCCAGGACACCTCGCTGGTGGTGCTGAAGAGCAACGAGGAGAAACTCGTCTGGGACAAGACCAAGATAAAAGTTGCGAAGATGAAGGTCGACGTGGCCTTGTATGACTCTATCCAAATGCTGCACATGCTGGTCAATTATACCGCTGTGCCCATGGATCAGCGTCCCGAAAGCCGGCTGGTGCATACTGTAAAGCCCAATAAAGATCCGAATGCCTTGTATTCAGGCTTTCCTAATGACTTAGAATTCACACATCTCCATTTTGTATGGGGCGATTACACGGGCGACAAATATGCCAAAACCCACAACTGCGAATCGGAGACGGCCAAGATACTGAAACGGACGTTTATTCACATCTGCTGGGCAGTTTACAACATGAGACCCGATCTTCTGGATACGCTTGAGGACACCATCCACCTGCTACAGATCCAATACCGCAGGCTTCTCCTGCCTGATGTGAATATCGATGGCATCTCTCTTGATAAGATTCGTCGTGATGTCAGATAAGAAAGCGATCATAGTTGGTGCCAGTTCGGGCATAGGATTGGAGGTGGCAAAGCTGCTGATGGCTGATGGCTGGCAGCTGGGCGTTGCCGCCAGGCGTGAAGGACCTCTGCAGGAGTTGAAAGCCGCGGGCGAGGATCGTGTGGAAATCATGACGATAGACGTGACGGAGGCTGATGCCGGAGAAAAGTTGCTGGCGCTGGTGGACAGGCTTGGAGGGATGGATCTCTATTTCCATGCTTCGGGTATCGGCAAGCAGAACCGCACGTTGGAGGAGGACATCGAACTGAGCACGACGGAGACGAATGCCGTGGGGTTCACCAGGATGATCGGCACGGCCTACAGATATTTTGCGCAGCAGGGTACGGGACATATCGCTGCCATCACGTCGATAGCCGGTACGAAAGGACTTGGTCCTGCGCCGGCATACTCGGCTACTAAAGCCTTGCAGGCCACCTATCTGCAGGCATTGGAGCAACAGGCGCACCAGCGCGGACTGGACATCCGGTTTACTGATATCCGTCCGGGGTTCGTGGATACGGCCTTGCTCAACGGCACTTTCAAATATCCCATGATAATGAAACCCGAAGCGGTGGCGCGGGATATCGTCAGCAGCATCTACGGCAAACGGCACGTACGGGTGATTGACGGTCGCTATCGGGTGCTGACCTTCTTCTGGCGGCTGATTCCCAACTGGATCTGGCGCAGGCTGAAAATTTGAACGTGAATAGTATAACCACAAAACCATAACATAATGCAAACGAACAAATTATTATCTGCTATTCTGCTGGCTCTGGTCGTACTGACGGGGCAGGCAAAAACTTACAAGACCATCAAGGCCCCCAAGGCGATGGCAAGTGTGAACGTATCTACCGGTGAGCTGAGGGCGCGCGAGGTGATCTTCCGCGACACGGCCACCACCATCCACTTTACGATAGAGTATCCCAAAGGAGAGTTGTTCCGCTTTGACAAAGGCAGCTATCTGTTGGACGAGAACGGAAAGCGGTATGCGCTGCGCTCGGCGGAGAACATCGCCCTTAGCACCTGGATACAGTCGCCTGAGAGCGGCATTACCGAATTTACGATGCACTTTGAACCGTTGCCAAAGTCGGTGAAAATATTTGACTTTATAGAGGGTGATGTCAGCTTTGCCTTCATGCTCTTGGGCATCCACGATCAGAAATATAAGATCCAGGCGCCCACGATGGAGGAGGTGGCAGCAGCCAATCCCTATACGCTTCCGCAGGACTGGTTCAGGACCGACACCATCACCGTCAAAGGGCGAATCGAGGGCTATAATCCGGTGCTCTTCGGCTTCAATTCGATGGAGTGCTATTTCGAGGATGTCTTCTCTGACGATGCGACCACACTGGTGCTCGACATCGCGCCCGACGGCACCTTCTGCAAGAAATTCCAGGCCAGCTATCCCGTTCAGCAGAAGTTCTTCTGCACAGAGTCGAGGAATGGCTTCCACGAGATACCGTTCTTTGCCCGTCCTGGCGAGACCATTGACATCACTGTGAAGCGCGATGAGCACGGGGCGTATCAGTGCTACTATAACAGCGGCAGTAGTCGCGACGTGCAGAACTGGCTCCGCAACATGGACGTGTTCGACAATCTGGCCTATCCGCTCCACTTGTCTAAAATCAACATCGCCGAGGCCAAGCAGAAGGCTGAGGATGTGTGGCAGAACATGATGTACAGGCTGCAGTCGGTGAGTCGTCAGTATCATTTCACACCGCTGGAGATGCAGCTGGCGATGGCTGATGTACAGGCCAATTTCGCTTATGCGTGGGTGGACTACATGATGTATCGTGAGGATGAAGTGAGGACATTTGTGAAACAGGAAAGTGGCGCAATCCGTATGGAAGTTTCTGACAGTGCGGAGTTTGTGGCTATCGGTGACGAAAAGAACTATGAACTTCTGCATCGTGTGGACTTCGACAACCCCCTGCTGCTTGCCAGTAACCAATATTCCATTCTGCTCAACCGCATCCAGTTTGCGAGGCCGGTGATGCTGTATCGCGAAAAGAGTATGATGAATGAGGAAGGCATCATTGAATATAATGCCAGCGGCGTGATCAAGAGACTGAAAGGGAGCCTGATAGCGTGGCGTAACCTGATGGGAGTGGATCATGACAACATGATGGCGCAGCATTGCATCTACAAGGAGTATCTCAATGATTTTAAATCTTGGCGTCATAATGAAGACATGAATGCCGTCTTCCTGGCGGATACAACCAAGACAGAAGCGGAGAGGAAGAAAAATGTTGACGAAAATATCAGCATCAGCAAGATGTATCCCGAGTATCTCGCTGCTTTCAAAGATCCTTATATCCACCAGAAGGCTGAGGCGTATTATGCCCACAAGATGGCGCAGAAAGACATTTCTACACCGTTGCCAGATATGCCGATGGCGGACCTTATCCATCAGCTCACGCAGAAATTCCCGGGCCGTTACCTTATGATCGACTTCTGGGGCATGGGCTGCGGACCTTGTCGTGCTGCCATCGAGGGCAGCAAGGAGATACGTGCCCAGATAGCCAAGCGCGACGATGTGAAGCTGATCTTCATTGCTGGCGAACGGACGACGGAGGGGAGTGATGCCTATAAGAAATATGTGGCGGAGTGGTTGGCTGACGAGGAGACCATCTGCGTGACGAATGCCGACTTCACCCGTCTGCAGGAGCTGTTCCGCTTCAACGGCATCCCGCATTATGAGACCATAACGCCCGAAGGCCGTCGCGTGCGCGACGACCTTCGAATCACTGGTTTCTACAATGTAGATATGGGATTACGTCAGATTAAAAATTCTTTCTGACGCCCTGCCATTCGGGGAATTTCATCTTCAGATACTCATCGTCGAGGAAGAGGGCAGACTGTCCTACGCGGCCTTTCAGCTGCCAGTCGAGCCACTTCACCACGGCCTTGGCGTAGTTGCCACCGTACTTCTCGTAATAGGTGCCGCTGTGACCGTCCTTCGAGTTGAGCATCACCACGGGGATATTGTCGGCGATGCGCTCGTAATCCTTCTGGGCATTGGCATAGGCGATGTCGCCAGGGCCTCCGATCATATAGAACATCGGGGTATGGAGGTTTTTCAGGTTCTCTTTCGTGGTGCCCATCATCTCCATATCACCGATACCGGAGTTCAGCATCACACAGGTCTTGATACGCGGGTCGTAGGCCACACCCAGCACCTGGGCACCACCGCAAGACTGTCCCATAGCGGCCACATGGTCGAGGGCGAGACAGTGGTAGTATTCAGAACCCTGCTTGGCATTCTGTTCCGTCAACCAGTCGAGCACCTCGAGCAGCATCTTAGGATAGGTGCTGAACTGCGGGGCTGCGGGCTGAGCCTGTTTCTTATTCTTCTTGGCCTTCTTGGCTGCTTCCTCGCGCTGTTTGGCTTGTTGCTCCTGCTGGGCCTTTCGCTCCTCAGCGGTCATGGGCAGGATCTTCTCGCCATTGGCCATGATGACATCGCCCTTGGTCTCGGGGTAGGCCGATTTCAGGACACCGCGCCACTGCGCCATCACATCTGCCTCGTCGTAGGGACCGATGGCAGCGGCCACATAACCGTAGGAGGCCACCTCACTCAGCAGCAGGCGCATCTCTACATTATTATTAAAGCAGGCACCGTTGGCATAGACGATCACGGGCAGGGCACCCTGCTTGGCCACCACTTCTTTCAGGTTCTGCGGACGATAGACGGTGAAACCTGTACAGGAGGCATCGCCCACCACTTCAGACTTGAAGGGGCCTGTGCCACCTTCTTCCACTACCTGTTTCTGTACGGTCTGGGCATTCATTCCCATGCCCATGGCGACCATCATCGCCGTCAGTAATACTTTCTTCATACTTACTCTATCGGTTTTATATGGTATCTCTCGCTGGAATTATACTCGCGGTCCTTGTCCTTGCCGAAGTACTCGAGCAGGAATTTCTTTTCTCCCTCTGGTGATACGCGGATGAGCACTTCACGATAGGTTTCCTGACCGTTCTGGAGAAAGTGCTCGAAGGCATCGAAGGTGACGGCCTCCTTGCTGTCGCTCTTCCTGATGAGCTTGAACGCGGACACATTACGATGGCTCTGTGCGATGTCGACATACAGACTGTCGCTTGTAAAACGGAACATCAACTCTCCGCTCTGTGAGAGATAATCACCCTTCAGATCGATGGCGTGCGCCTGAAATGCGCCACCCATCATCAGCAATAATAATAGAAACTTCTTCATAAAATTGGTTTTTTTATTCAAATCTGCTGCAAAGGTAATGTAATTCGTACGAACTACCAAATATATTTGGGATAATCTTTTTGTTGGGGCAATGAAAAAGCCGCTGGACTCTCGTCCAACGGCTCTCAAATTCTCTCAATTTGTTCTTTGCTAATTACTCAGCTGCAGCTGTGTCAGCAGCAACAGTGTCAACAGCAAGTGTGTCGATAACGCTATCAACAACCTCCTCGATAGTGTCGGTATCAACCTGAGCGGGCTGAGCCTGCTGACCACAAGAAGCGAAAGAGATAGCTGCAACAGCTACGAACATAAATACTAATTTCTTCATTTTTCTAATGCTTTTAAATCTGTAAAACAATCATTTGTTTATTAAAACGCTGCAAAGTTAGACATTTTTTTAATAGGTCGTATCATTTTTTTTGTTTTTTTTTAGGCTATTTTTGTAACTTTTTTGCAAAGTATTGAAAATCAAGGAATTACGAAATGTTAAAAATAGTGCAAATTTTGCACAAATATGAAAATATGCCAAAAATGCACGTTTTTCGGAAAAAATAAGTACCTTTGTGCTCGCAAACATACAAAGATAAAAAGGTAAAAAAGTAAAAAGGTAAAAGAATGATCGATACTTCGGCCTTTCAGGGCAAAACGGCAGCTTATTTTACCCTTGGATGTAAGTTGAACTTCTCCGAGACCTCCACTTTCGGCAAGATGCTCCAGGAACTGGGCGTGAGAACGGCTGAGAAAGGGGAGAAGGCTGATATTTGCCTGATCAATACCTGTTCTGTAACGGAGGTGGCTGATCAGAAGTGTCGTCAGGCCATCCGCAGATTGGTGCGTCAGAATCCCGGGGCCTTTGTGGTGGTGACGGGTTGCTATGCGCAGTTGGAGGCGGATGAGGTGGCATCGATAGAGGGCGTGAGTCTGGTGCTGGGGTCGAATGAGAAGGCGAACCTGGTGCAGTTTCTGTCGGATGCGTGGGGAGATGACGGAAGATGGAAGAAGGAAGAAGGAAGAGTGAAGACGTTCCGTCAGAAGACGAAGGATATAAAGACGTTTGCGCCGAGTTGTTCGAGAGGGAATAGGACGAGGTTTTTCCTGAAGGTGCAGGATGGGTGCGACTATTTCTGCACGTATTGTACTATTCCTTATGCGCGAGGTTTTTCGCGGAATCCGACGATAGCCTCGCTGGTGGCACAGGCGGAGGAAGCAGCGCAGGAAGGGGGCAAGGAGATTGTGCTGACGGGTGTGAACATCGGTGATTTCGGTAAGACGACGGGTGAGAAGTTCCTGGATCTGGTGAAGGTGCTGGATGCGGTAGAAGGGATCAGTCGTTACCGTATCAGTTCACTGGAACCGGATTTGTTGTCGGATGAGCTGATTGACTATTGTGCGAAGAGTAGGGCGTTTATGCCTCATTTCCATATCCCTTTGCAGAGTGGCAGCGACACGGTGCTGAAGCTGATGCACAGGCATTACGACCGTCAGTTGTTTGCTGATAAGATCCACAAGGTGAAGGCGGTGATGCCCGATGCCTTTATCGGTGTCGACGTGATGGTGGGTTGTCGTGGAGAGACTCCGGAGTGTTTCGAGGAGACCTATGAGTTCTTGAACGAGCTCGACGTGACGCAGTTGCATGTGTTTCCGTATTCCGAGCGTCCGGGCACCTCGGCACTGAGCATTCCCTATATCGTGAGCGAGCAGGATAAGAAACTGCGTTCGAAGCGGTTGTTGGATCTGAGCGACGAGAAGACCATCGACTTTTACCAGAAGTATATCGGTGAGGAGGCGGAGGTGTTGTTTGAGAAGGCCCCTCGCGGCAAGGCGATGCACGGATTCACGAAGAACTATATCCGTGTGGAACTCCCCGCCAAGGATGCCGATCCCTCTTTCGACAATCAGCTGCTGAAGGTCCGTCTAGGCGACCTGACTCCTGATAAACAAGCGCTCAGATGTATTCTCTTACCTCTCACCTCTCACCTCTCACCTCTATAATATATATAATGTACGCGCGTATGGAAAAACTGGCAATAGTCATCTTGAATTGGAACGGGCGGAAGATGCTCGATCAGTATCTGTCGTCAGTGCTGCAGTATTCCAAGGACGAGGCCACGGTGTATGTGGCGGATAATGCCTCGACGGACGACTCGCTGGCGATGCTACGGACGAAATATCCGGAGGTCAGACTGATAGAGTTGGACAAGAACTGGGGTTTTGCGGAAGGATATAATCGGGCATTGAAGCAGATTGAGGCAGAATATTATTTGCTGTTGAATTCCGATATTGAGGTGACGCACCATTGGCTGACACCGATGATAGAGCTGTTGGATGCGCATGAGGATATCGCTGCCTGTCAGCCGAAGTTGCTGAGTATCTATGATCGCGATGCTTTCGAATATGCGGGGGCGAGTGGAGGATTCATCGACCGTCTGGGCTATCCCTTCTGTCGTGGACGTGTTTTCGAAACAGTAGAACAGGATAATGGCCAGTATGATGATCCTTTGGATGTGCATTGGGCTACAGGTGCTGCGCTGATGATCCGCGCGAAGGACTATTGGGAAGTGGGCGGATTAGACCACCGTTTCTTTGCGCATAATGAGGAGATTGACCTTTGCTGGCGACTGCGCATCCGTGGACGCAGAATTGTTTGTGTACCAGACAGTTATGTGTATCATGTGGGTGGCGGTACGTTGCCGAAGAGCAATCCGATGAAGACCTTCCTGAATTTCCGCAATAACCTGACGATGCTGTATAAGTGTCTGCCTGAGGAGGAGTTGAAGGCGGTGATGCGCTGGCGTTGGTGGCTGGACTATCTGGCTGCGTGGGAGACGCTGATCCTGAAGCAGAACCTCGGGGATTTCAAGGCCATCTATCGTGCCCGTCGTGCCTTTAAACGTTGGCGGAAAGATTTTGAAGACGACCGCAGGCGGATTCAGGTGAGTCGTGTGGTCAAAGAAAAACCTGAGCGAAAGATGTTCTCTCTGCTCTGGCAATATTATGTGAAAGGTCACAAGACCTTTAGTACTTTACCTCAATAGGTTTTTCCACCTCTTTCTTCCATTCTGTCAGGAAGTCGAACCATTCCTTGGCGGAGTGATAACCGAAGGATTCGTTGTCGGAACAGTAGATGACCTTGTACTGCAGGCAGTCATCAGCAGTGCCCACCACGAAGGCAAAATTGTCTTTGTTGGCAGGCTCTTCGCTGCGGACATATTTCATGGGGATGTAGATGCCCAGACCAACGGTCTCGCGCTTGAAGTTGATGGTGTCGGTAGAGGGCCAGTCGGTTCCCCAGCAGGCGCGCAGGCCTTTCTTATCGCTGAACTCCACAGAATTCTTCACGTTGATGATGCCCGTTGAGAAGGCATAGTCATTGACGTTCTTATTGAAGAAGACGTCGACATCGGTGTCGCGATGGCCCGCATACTGGGTGTAGCGGAGGGTCATGTTAAGAGGTGAGAGATTACCGGATGGTGCACTCCAGCCCTTATCAATCACTTCGACGATGGTGCGCAAGGGACCGTAGGAGATGATGCGCTGGGTACGGCTCTTGACTGGAGATACGTGCGTGGGTTCTTTGCCGTTCCAACCTCTGAAGGCACCGAGACCGAAGGTCTGGCCAACCCACAGCACATCGTCGCCATAGCCTTTCGCCTTCTGATCCTTGTCGGTATAGAACTGCGTCTCTTTCAGTTCCAGTTGCTTTTTGAACTTGCCATAGCAGTCGAGTGTCTGACGTTCGTCGAAGTAGATACGGATGCCATTGAGCTCGCTTTCGAAGTCGACACCATGATGATGCTGGATGTTGTAGGTATAGGCTGCATCGCCACGGGCGGTGATCGACTCAATGAAATTGTTCTGCTGATTCTTCTTCAGACTCTTGTCCTTGGTGTTACTCAGCACCATCTCTGCGAAGACGCGGGCAGGGTAGGTGCGAGGCTCACCCTCGGAAAAGAGCTGCACCGTGTATTGCTTCTTCTCCTTGCCATTGAGGTCGACGAGAAAACAGAGCTCGTCGAAGGTCTCGTCCTGATTGAGGTCGTCGAGCTGGCAGGGGATCTCCTGACCATCGACGGTGACGAGTGCTGAACGCACAGCTCCATAGGGGGCGAGGTTGATGACGATTGGTTCATCGTTACGAACCGACTTCGAGGGATTGCTGACGCTGACCGTGACAGTCTGTTGGGCAAAGACTGACAATGGCAGGAAGAACAATAGGTAGAGAATCCTTTTCATTTCCATGTTTCTTTGTTTTAGTATGCTACAAAAGTACACAAAAAGACGGAAAATGGCCTTTGTTTTTTACACAAATAAACAAATTTGTGCATTTTTGAGGGAAATTTTTAAAATAATTAGGTTAAAATTTGGATTTGAAAATAATTTTTAGTAAATTTGCAGAAATTTTAAAGAATCGTAAAACTCAGACTGGCCGTTAGTGCGTAAGATATATTTTATATTGTTGTTGACGATGCTTGGTTGTATCGGCTGTGAATGGCAACTCAAGTCCGAAGAAACGGACACGGAGATTGTCGTCGACCGTTACGACCGTATCCAGAGTCTGTATCTGACGACGGGTGATTTCTCCGCCCTTCAGCAGATGAACACGGCCTATCCCACGCAGACCAGGACACTGATAGAGGATATACTCCGTATCGGTAAGGTCAACGAGTCGGACATCAATATGAAATTCCTGCGGTTCTATCAGGACTCCACGCTTCAGATGCTGATCAACGAGGCAGAACAGCAGTATGCCAGTATGGATGACATCAATCAGGAGCTGACCACCGCCTTCCAGTATCTGCAGAAACAGATTCCGAACATCGAGATTCCCGTGGTCTACGCCCAGATAGGTTCGTTGGATCAGAGTGTCATTGTGGGTAACGGTCAGATAGGCATCTGTCTCGATAAGTATCTGGGGTCTGACTATGCACTCTATCAGAAAGAGGAATATGGTTATTCGCAGGAACAAAAAAACATGATGCAGCGACAGTTTATCGTGCCCGACTGTATCGGATTCTATCTGTTGAGCCTGTATCCGATGCCCTTCGACCATGAGATGACGCAGGAAGAGCGCGATGTGCATATGGCGAAGATCCAGTGGGTGGTGAACAATGCGGTGGGTCGCACCGTCTTTAATAATGCCGTTGTTAGCCGGATTGATGAATACATGAAACACCATAAGAATATGACACCTGCAGGCCTCCTGGCCAACAATGAGTATCAGCTATTCAAATAAATCGCCTTGGTGAATCTGATGGTTTTTCAGATAGTTGTTGAGCAGATCCGTGAACTCATGGTTCTTGAGTCCCCATTGGGGTGCGATGAGCAGTTCCTTGGGTGACTGTGAGACAAAACGTTCGAGAACCAGGTTTTTGCGGAGGCGTTGTATGTAGTTGGCAATCAGTTCGATATATTCGTCGACGCTATAGATGTGGAAGGGTTTTTGCTCGAATTCATCTGCCAGTCGTGTGTCCCGGATGATCTGCATCTGATGGATCTTCAGGATGTCGATGGGGAGTGACGAGATGAGGGGCGCCTGACGGAGATTCTCCTGCGCATCCTCGCCTGGCAATCCTAAGATGATATGAGCGCCAGTAAGGATGCCGCGCTGATGGGTCTTCTCGATGGCGAGACGGGATTGTGCAAAAGAATGTCCGCGGTTGATGCGTCTGAGGGTATCTTCGTTGGCACTCTCCACACCATATTCCACAATGAGGAAGGTGCGACGGTTCAGGTCTTCCAGATAGTCGAGGAGTTCATCGGATATGCAGTCAGGTCGTGTGCCGATGACGATGCCCACGATATCTTTGACGCTGAGGGCCTCTTCGTAGAGCTCGCGGAGATGCGAGATGGAGGCATAGGTGTTGGTATAGGCCTGGAAATAGGCGAGATACTTCATCTCAGGATATTTCCGCGCAAAGAACTTCTTGCCTGCTTCCAGTTGCAGGGTGATGCTGTCCTGGCGCTGACAATAGGCGGGGTTGAAAGTACGGTTGTCGCAGTAGATGCAGCCACCCGTAGAAATGCGTCCGTCGCGGTTGGGACAGGTGAAACCCGCATCGATGGAAATCTTCTGCACACGGAAGGGGAAACGGTGGCGTATCCACGTCCCGTAATCATAATAATAAGGTGTATTCACTTTATTTAATTCCATCAGTTTGCAAAGTTAGGGAAAAAATCGCTATCTTTGCACAATCAAACAGAAAAATCAATTGTATCTATGGTAAATATAAGACTTTCAATGGTTGGTGTGGCCTTATTGGTGCTCTCTATGAGTGTCAGGGCTGGTGAGAAACTGAGTTTGTTTGACATCACACGCGGTGATTTCCGTCAGGAGACGTTATCCGAGGTGCATCCGATGGCGGATGGTGAGACGTATGCGCAGATCAGTGCAGATGGCAAGCGCATCGTCACCTATTCCTTTAAGACGGGCAAGGAGGTGGGAGTCCTCTTTGATGCCACTACAGCCAGAGGTGCGCAGATCGGTCGTGTGCAGGGCTATATCGTGAGTCCTGATGGTCGCAGGTTGCTGATTCAGACGAACACCAAACCCATCTATCGTCGTTCGTTTACGGCAGAGTATTATATCTTCATGATCCAGAACAATAAACTGGAGCCGTTGTCGGATGGCGGTCCTCAGCAGACACCGGTGTTCTCGCCAGATGGCAATCAGATCGCTTTCGTACGCGATAATAACATCCATCTGGTGAAGCTGCTTTACGACAATGCAGAGAGTCAGGTGACGAAGGATGGAAAGCGCAATGAAATCATCAACGGTATTCCCGACTGGGTGTATGAGGAGGAGTTCTCCACGAATTCGTCGATGGTGTTCTCAGCAGACTCCAAGCAGATCATCTGGATCCGCTATGATGAGACCGATGTGCCGCAGTATTCCATGCAGTTGTTCAAAGGACTGTCGCCTGAGCAGGAGCAGTATCGCGACTATCCCGGATTCTATACTTATAAGTATCCGATTCCTGGCAAGCAGAATTCGAAGGTGAAGGTGCTCTCGTATGATATCAAGAGTCATCAGACACGTACCATTGATCTGCCTTTGGACGCTGATGGCTATATCCCCCGTATCAAAATGACGAACGATCCCGAGCGCATCATGATTTTTACACTGAACCGTCATCAGGACGATTTGAAGATCTATATGGCGAATCCGCTCTCGACGGTGGCGAAACTCATTATTGAGGACAAGGTTGACAAATATGTGAAGGAAGAGACGTTCGAGGATGTGCAGATCAGCGATAAGTATATCCTGTTGCCCAGCGAGCGCGACGGGTATAATCATCTGTATCTTTATAATCATAATGGTCAGTTGATGCGTCAGATCGTTAATGAAAACTATGTGGTGAAGAGCGTCTATGGTGTGGATGATGTAACGGGTGATGTCTACTTTGCAGCTAATCCCACGGGAGCAACGGAGCAGCAGGTGATGGTGGCGCATCCCAATGGCAAGATTGAGACGCTTTCGCAGAAGCCTGGTGTCAATAATGCCATTTTCAGCACGAACTTCAAGTATTTCATCAATATCTGGAGTGATATCGATAATCCCATGCAGTATACGATTTGTCAGAACAACGGCAAACAGTTGCAGACACTCATCGACAATCACGAACTCAAGAACAAACTCTCGAAGTATGATATGGGTAAAAAGGAGCTGTTCCAGTTTAAGACCTCTGAGGGTGTGACGCTGAATGGCTGGCTTGTTAAACCTGCGGATTTCAATCCTTCGAAGCAGTATCCCGTGATCATGTACCAGTATGGAGGTCCTGGAAACCAGCAGGTACTGAACCAGTGGGGCATCGGTATGAACGGCAATGGTGCAATTCTGGAACAGTATCTCTGTCAGCAGGGGTATATCTGTGTCTGTGTGGATAATAGAGGTACAGGCGGTCGTGGAGCAGAGTTCGAGAAATGTACTTATCTGCGTCTGGGTGAACTGGAGTCACGCGATCAGGTGGAGACGGCCCTTTGGCTCGGACAACAGTCGTATGTCGATAAGAACCGCATCGGTATCTGGGGTTGGTCGTATGGTGGCTGGAACACGTTGATGTCGATGTCTGAGGGGCGACCTGTATTTAAGGCTGGCGTAGCGATTGCTCCACCTACCAACTGGCGTTTCTATGACACCATCTATACTGAGCGTTATATGCGTACGCCTCAGGAGAATCCCAAGGGCTATGATGAGGTGAATCCGATCGCAAGGGCTGGTCAGCTGCATGGTGCATTGCTGATTTGTCATGGTCTGGCTGATGACAATGTGCATTACCGTAATTCTGCAGAATATGTGGAGGCTCTGGTACAGGCGGATAAGGATTTCAGACAGTTGGTCTATACCAATCGTAATCATAGTATTTACGGAGGTAATACCCGTCGACATCTGTTCCGACAGGCGATCAATCACTTCAATGCTGAGCTGAAATAAAAAAGCCCCACCAATCGGTGGGGCTTAATCTTATTAGTAAGCGAAGAGCGGATATTCCTTCATCTTCTCATTCACGCGCTTGCGAACGGAAGCAATCACCTCTTCGTTCTCAGGATCATTGAGCACTTCCTCAATCCAGGCAGCAATCTGAATCATCAGGTCTTCCTTAGCACCACGAGTAGTGATGGCAGGTGTTCCAAGACGGATACCAGAAGTCTGGAAAGCACTGCGGCTATCAAACGGAACCATGTTCTTGTTCACGGTGATGTCAGCTGCTACGAGGGCATTCTCAGCTACCTTACCAGTCAGATCGGGATACTTAGAACGGAGGTCTACGAGCATCGAGTGGTTGTCAGTACCACCGCTGACAATGCTGAAGCCACGCTTCACCAGTTCCTCTGCCAGTACCTTGGCATTCTTCTGAACCTGCTTAGCCCACTCCTTGAATTCAGGCTGCAGAGCCTCACCGAAGGCAACGGCCTTAGCAGCAATCACGTGCTCCAGCGGACCTCCCTGCTGTCCGGGGAAAACGGCAGAATTGAGGATGGTAGACATCATCTTCACCACACCCTTCGGTGTCTTCAGACCCCAAGGATTCTCGAAGTCCTTACCCATCAGGATGATACCGCCACGAGGACCGCGCAGGGTCTTGTGGGTGGTAGAGGTTACGATGTGCGCATATTTCACGGGGTTCTCCAGCAGACCTGCAGCAATCAGACCTGCGGGGTGAGCCATATCAATCATCAGCAGAGCACCTACCTTGTCGGCAATCTCACGCATACGCTTGTAGTCCCACTCACGGCTGTAGGCAGAACCACCACCGATAATCAGCTTCGGCTTGTGCTCGAGGGCCAGCTGCTCCATCTCGTCATAATCCACACGGCCCGTCTCCTTGTTCAGGTTATAACCGATGGGGTTGTAGATGATACCACTGGTGTTCACGTGTGAACCATGAGAGAGGTGGCCACCGTGATCGAGGTTCAGACCCATGAAGGTATCGCCGGGCTTCAATACTGCGAGCAGTACTGCTGCATTGGCCTGAGCACCAGAGTGGGGCTGCACATTGGCATACTCGGCTCCGAAGAGCTTGCACACACGGTCGATAGCCAACTGCTCTACCTCGTCGACTACCTGACAACCACCATAATAGCGGTGTCCAGGATAACCCTCGGCATACTTGTTGGTCAGGTAGGAGCCCATAGCTTCCATCACCTGGTCACTTACAAAATTCTCACTGGCAATCAGCTCAATTCCTTTCAACTGACGCTGATGCTCTTTCTCAATCAACTCAAAGATTGCGTTGTCTCTGTTCATTGTCTTTGTTTATTGGGTTTATACTAATTCTACCTTATTGATATCTTGTTCTTTTTCGCAGTAATGACAGGTCAGAATACCGTCAGCCACATGGAAGTGGGTGGCCATCGGTTCATTGTTGGTCACACATTTCGGATTGTTGCATTTCACGATACCCTTGATCTCTGCGGGCGTTTCCACAGCCTTCTTCTCTACCACCTCATAATCGCGGATGATGCTGAGGATGACGTTCGGCGCAACAACGGAAAGACGGGAGATCTCGTCGTCAGTGAAGAACTTGTCCGACACCTTGATGATGCCTTTCTTGCCTACCTTCTGTGAAGGATAGTTGAAACCGATGGTGACGGGGGTGTCCAGATCAAAGAGTCCCAACAAACTTGCCACCTGATAGGTCTTCGCTGTGGGTATATGGTCGATCACGGTGCCTTGCTCAATGGCGGCTACCAAACGTTCTTTCTTATTCATTTTATTATCGTTTTGTCGTTCTTAACTTCCTCTAATGAGATTCCGAGTACATCGCAGAAGATGGCTTCGCGGGCAAAGAGGCCATTGCCAGCCTGCTGGATATAGTAGGCGTGGGGATTATCGTCCACCTCATAGGCAATCTCGTTGACACGGGGCAGGGGGTGGAGGATCTTCATATTGGGCTTGGCGCTTTTCAGCATCTCATTATTCAGCACATACACGTTCTTCACACGTTCATATTCCATCAGATCCGAGAAACGCTCTTTCTGAACACGTGTCATATAAAGGATATCGGCATCGGCAATGACCTTTTCATTAAAGGCGGTATGCTCCTGGAACTTGATGCCATGCTCCTTGCAGTAGAGCTTATACTCGTTGGGCATGGATAATTCCTTCGGAGCCACGAAATGGAAGGTCGGGTTGAAGTGGCGCATGGCCATCAGCAGCGAGTGGACTGTTCTACCGTATTTCAAGTCGCCCACCATATATATATTAAGGTTGTCGAGCGTACCTTGTGTCTTGTAGATCGAGTAGAGGTCCAACATGCACTGGGAAGGATGCTGGTGAGCACCGTCGCCTGCATTGACGATAGGGATGGGGGCCACTTCAGAGGCATAGACGGCTGCGCCCTCGATATAATGGCGCATCACAATGACATCGGCATAGTTCGAGACCATCAGGATGGTGTCTTTCAGCGTCTCGCCCTTGGTACCACTCGTGATCTTGGGATCGGCAAATCCGATGACACGAGCGCCAAGACGGTTGGCTGCAGTCTCAAACGATAGTCTGGTGCGGGTTGATGGTTCAAAGAAAAGTGTAGCTACCACTTTTCCTTTCAATATTTCCCTGTTCGGGTGCTTCTCAAACTCTTCTGCCATCTCAATCATATAGAGAATCTTCTCCTTCGTGAGGTCGGCAATTGTCACAAAATTATGCTTTTCCATCCACTATTTTCGTTTTGTTGGCACAAAATTACACATTATTTCTGATTTCCGTGCGATATTTTGAAAGAAAATCGTAATTTTGCACCAAGATAATTAAAAGAGACGAATTTTTGGGCTTATGACGAAGTGGTTTGTGCGTTTTTTATGGACGTTATTGATATTGGTAGTGCTGGGTGCTGCCACTGCATTTTATGCGATTGATCAGGGATGGATTGGTTATATGCCACCCATCGAGGATTTGCAGAATCCTATCAACCGTTATGCCACGCAGGTATATTCATCCGATGGAAAATTGCTGGGTACGTGGAACTACAATCGTGAGAACCGTGTGCTGGTGGATTATACCAAACTGTCACCGGCATTGGTACAGGCACTGGTGGCTACTGAGGACGTCCGTTTCTATGAGCACTCTGGCATCGACTTCTATGCTTTGGCACGTGCCATCATCAAACGCGGTATCATGGGACAGAAGAGTGCGGGTGGTGGCTCTACCATTACCCAGCAGCTGGCTAAGCAGTTGTATTCCGAACATGCCAAGACTACCATGGAACGTGTACTTCAGAAGCCGATAGAATGGGTGATTGCTGTCAAGCTGGAACGCAATTATACGAAGGATGAGATCATTACAATGTATCTGAATTATTTTGACTTCCTTCATAATGCGGTTGGTATCAAGACAGCATCAAATACTTATTTCGGCAAGGAACCTAAGGACCTGACGGTTAACGAGGCTGCCACCTTGATTGGACTCTGTAAGAACCCTTCCTATTATAATCCTGTCAGAAATCCGGAGCGGAGTCGTGAGCGTCGAAACGTGGTGCTCGGACAGATGGTGAAGGCTGGCGCACTCTCACAGGCTGACTATGAGAAATATAGTGCAGAACCCGTCCAGTTGCATTTCCATGTCAGCGATCATAAGGATGGTATTGCTACCTATTTCCGTGATTTCCTGCGTCGTTATATGATGGCCAAGAAACCCGAAAAGGCTTTGTATGCTTCATGGAATATGGTGAAGTATCATATCGACTCAATTAATTGGGAATCAGATCCTTTGTACGGTTGGTGCAACAAAAACAAGAAGAAGAATGGAGAGCCTTATAGCATCTATACCGATGGCCTTCGCGTACATACTACCATCGACTCTCGTATGCAGAAATACGCAGAGATGGCAGTGCAGAAACATGTGGCTGGCTATCTCCAGCCTGCTTTCGATAAAGCCAACCTCAAGAAGCCTAATGCACCCTTCTCCAAGGATTTATCTACTAGTCAGGTGAAGAGTATCTTGATGCGCTCCGTTCGTCAGTGTGAGCGTTATCGCGTGCTGAAAGAGAGCAATGCCTCAGATGCTGAAATCGAGAAATCATTCCGTACGCCTGTGCGGATGTCCATTTTCACCTATCATGGAGAAGTGGATACAACCATGACCCCGATAGATTCGATAAAATATTACAAATCATTCCTTCGTACAGGCTTTATGAGTATCTGTCCTCAGAATGGTCATGTGAAGGCTTATGTCGGTGGATTGAACTTCTCACATTTCGCCTATGACATGGCTATGGAAGGTCGTCGTCAGGTGGGTTCTACCATCAAACCGCTTCTTTATTCTCTGGCTATGGAGAATGGCTTCTCACCTTGTGATGAGGCGCCCAACGTACAACAAACCTATATGGTGGCAGGAAAGCCTTGGACTCCTAGAAATAGTGGTCGCGCAAGGTATGGCCAGATGGTGACATTGAAATGGGGACTCCAACAGTCTAACAACTGGATCTCGGCTTATCTGATGAGCAAGCTGAATCCTCAGGCTTTCGTCGACCTGCTCAGACAGTATGGTATCAACAATCCGGAAATCCATCCGTCAATGGCCCTTTGTCTCGGACCTTGTGAGATTACGGTTGGTGAGATGGCTAGTGCCTATACGGCTTTTGTGAATCATGGTATTCGTGCTGCTCATATGTTCGTCACGCGTATTGAGGATGGTGAGGGTAATCTGATTGCACAGTTCCAACCACGTATGAATGAGGTGATCAGCGAGGAGAGTGCCAACAAGATGCTCTATATGTTGAAAGCCGTTGTGGATGGTGGAACAGCAGGAAGACTTCGTCATAAGTACGAGATGAAAGGTGAGATTGGAGGAAAGACCGGTACCACTAATAATAACAGCGATGCCTGGTTCGTTGGCATAACGCCCTCGCTGGTCAGCGTTTGTTGGGTGGGCGGTGACGACCGCGATATTCATTTCGACTCGATGGACATGGGTCAGGGTGCTACGATGGCACTACCTGTTTTTGCCTATTATATGCAGCAAATCTACGCCGATTCTCAGCTCGGAATCAATGAGAGCGCCGTCTTCGATATGCCAGAGGGATATAACCCTTGTTCGTATCTCGACGATGCACTTGGTGACAACGATATTGAGGAGATTTTCGAGTAGCCTTATATATATAAATAAGGTGTAAGGTGTTGACTTTGTCAATAATCCCGAAAACTTTTGTTAAAGATTGAAAAAAGTCTTCGAAAAATTTGGAGGGTATCAAAAATAGTTGTACCTTTGCATCCGCTTTCGCGCTTTTTTTAGGGCGATAGCATAAAAAGAAGGAGTTCTTTGAAAGATTTACATAGACAGAAGTAGTACAAGAAGCGAGTGCCTTTATATTATAATAATGTATAGGTGCTTGGGTATAAGAAACGAACCGTTTAATTCTTGAATTATTTGGATAGTCGTTCTGAGACAGATTAAGATCGGTGCATGTTTATTATGCATTATGCATTATGAATTATGCAT
>JAEEGJ010007640.1_pt1 | contig 30767 bp, 27 predicted proteins | sample 8958761 | NCBI WGS metagenome assembly JAEEGJ01 (sample SAMN16246546, study PRJNA631951) | gut metagenome | biome: gut microbiome; feature: rumen; material: RS-attached | host: Bos | place: Iran: Karaj | collected 2018-10
ATGGACTTTCGAAATCTTTAAGCATTGCATGCTTTGTGTCTTTCTCAGACAACAAAACTTTATCAGTAGGAATGCGCCAATCAATGCCCAGGCTATCATCTATGATGCTTATGCCACCATCAGCTTCTGGATGGTAGAACTCATCACACTTGTACTGGAATACGGCCGTTTCGCTCAGCACGGCAAAGCCGTGTGCGAAGCCACGGGGGACAAAGAACTGGCGGTGGTTATCCTCAGTCAGTTCAACGGCTACGTGTTTGCCATAAGTGGAGCTACCTTTACGTATATCTACAGCAACATCCAACACTGCTCCTTTCACGCAACGCACCAGCTTGCTCTGAGTAAAAGGAGGGCGCTGGAAATGAAGCCCGCGCATTACGCCATAGCTGGACATAGATTCATTGTCCTGCACAAAGTTGATGGTATGCCCTAAAATCGGAGCCACTTTCTCATCAAACTCCCTTTGTGAGAAGCTCTCAAAGAAATAGCCACGTGCATCACCAAAAACCTTTGGCTCTATGATGAGTACTCCATCTATTGCTGTTTTTATGACGTTCATATATGATTGTAAAATGATAACTTGTTAATTGTTAATTGTTCAATGTTTGGCAGAAGATGTGATTCTTTCCTATCACATTTCCCTGCTTATGCCGCAATCGCGGCATTGGGCTGTACCGCTTTCCCTGCGGAAGGCTCTTTTTGCGGACTTGTCCCGCAAATGTGCCTGGAGCTGGTTTATTGCACTTCGTAACGATCAACAGCTTCACCATTGAGTGCGCGGACAATTCTTGAACAGGCCTTTCCATCTCCGTAAGGATTTACGGCTTTACTCATACGCTCATAGGCAGCGGCGTCATCAAGCAGGGTGCTCACTTCGTTCACAATGAGGTCGTGGTTCGTTCCCACGAGGTGAACGGTACCGCTCTTGAGCGCCTCGGGGCGCTCCGTGGTGTCGCGCATCACAAGCACGGGCTTGCCCAGGCCGGGGGCTTCTTCCTGAATGCCGCCGCTGTCGGTAAGGACAACGGTGCTCTTCTCCATCAGATAGACAAACTCCAAGTACTGCAACGGCTCAATGAAGAAGAAGTTCTTATAGACAGTCAGGTCTTCGCCGAACACCTCGTGAATGGGTTTGCGCACATTGGGGTTGAGGTGCATCGGATAGACAAAGTCCACATCCGGATACTTCTCGCTCAGGTCCTTCATTGCGGTCACCATGCTGATGAAGCCGTCGCCAAAGTTCTCGCGCCGATGTCCGGTGATGAGGACAAGCTTCTTGCCACCGTCGAGACGCGTGACGTCGTAGCCGGCGGCCTTCAGAACGGAGATTTGTTCATCGGCCAGAGACTTGTCGGCCTTGAGTTTATCGACAACCATGTGGAGGGCATCGATGACGGTATTGCCGGTGACAAAGATCTGGCCGTGGGCCTTTTCTTCCTGAAGGTTGTGCTCACTGAGCGGCGTGGGAGCGAAGTCATAGGTGGCGATGCGTCCGGTTATCTGGCGGTTCATCTCCTCGGGCCAGGGGCTGTAGATGTTGTGCGTCCGAAGTCCCGCCTCAACATGGCCGACTGGGATCTGCTGATAGAAAGCAGCCAGGGCCGCAGCCGTGCTGGTGGTGGTGTCGCCATGAACAAGCACTACATCCGGCTTGCACTCTTTGAACACGTCACGCATACCCGTGAGCACGCGGGCCGTTACGTCATAGAGGTCCTGCCCCTGCTTCATGATATTGAGGTCATAGTCCGGCTTCACATCAAAGATAGTGAGCACCTGGTCCAGCATCTCGCGGTGCTGACCAGTCACACACACTATAGTCTTGAATTCATTCGGATATTTCTGGAACTCCTTCACCAGGGGGCACATCTTGATCGCCTCCGGGCGGGTTCCAAATACTAGCATTACGGTTTTCATATACTGTATTATAACCAGCTTTCTTCTTCTAAATCACCTTACTCGCCACCAGGCACGCAACAACTTTCCCACAAAAAACACCCCTGTCATAGTGGCGATGTGGCCGGTGCGGCCATAAGGGGCGAAGGACATCTGCTGAGGGGCTAATATTAGCATTTCTTCCTCTTTGTTATTTCTTGACGTGTTATCATCATTATCTCAGATCAAAAGTAGCCCCACTATTTATAAAGACTATGTGAGACCCCATGTAAGTATAGGATATCCCGATTAAGGATTGCGACATGAGTAGATCCCGACAGGAAAAGGAGACCATCTTCCCCATTAATCTTGCCTTTCTGGATTTCAACTTTCTGTCCACGTTCATCCATCATTTGAATGGTATCTTCACCCCAGGGCGCACGAACAAGAGAGAGCAAAGAATTCCAGACATCTTCACTTAAAGGCAAATTAATGCACACTTGATTTTTAGAGCTTACTTCATTATCGGCCTTCCTGCCGATGATAATGGCCAGCTTCTCCTGGCCATTATCGACCTCGACTCTTGCTTTCGCTGTCTCTGCAATAATCTGGGGCATCCTGATCTGCGCCACAGCCATGCTTACACAACAGCAGCTCAGCAGAATAAGGGCCAGTGATTTCATGGTTTTCATATTACTTTCTTTAAAAGGATAGTGTCTAATGTTTGTTTACTTGCCATTGCTTGCGCCTTCGCCAGGTCATTTTGATCTGGCTGTGCACTATAACTAAGCCTTATCTTGTTCCGGGCATGTCGCCGCTCCAGCCGTGACCGAGGTCCCAGTGCTCGTCATATACGAACTCGAAGTACGGGAGGGCAAATTCTTTCTCCAGTAACTCGGTTAATTCTTCCTGGATGGGTTCGGCCCAGTGGCCAACAAGTACGATGAACTTATCTACGCTCCAGGCTACACGTCCGCGAGGGACTTGGGTATAATCTCCTTTGAACTTGGTGTCCAGGTGTTTGGCCTGGGCACGGAAATACTCTTTTGCCCAAATTTGGCGGTGCAGTGTGGGATAGTTGATGAAGGGCTTTCCCTTATCGGCCGCCTCCTCTACTTCGCGAGGAGTAAGCTCTTTCTTTCGCACGCCAAAGAGGGTGTGGTCCTGCGGATCGTACCAGAAGATTCCTACAGACGGCATCTGCTCGTCGAAGGACTTCATGTCCGCCATTTGTGCGTTATGTTCTTTTTCGGTAAGGTGGGTCATCTATACTTCTTGTTAAATAGATTCTGTTTAGGCCAGCAAGGGCTTCATAAGTCAGCACGAAATACTGATAGAGGGTGGCGTCCAAGGTGTATATATTCAAGCAGGTGTGGGTTAACAGTCTGATTTCAAATGGCATGTGGACATCAGCAGGGTCGGGGCAGATCTCTAAAACATTATCGCCAAGGATCAGCGTTGCATAGCCCACACAAACACGAAACTAAAGACGTTAGGCTCTCTTATTTTTTCTACCACCACCGGTAAACCATTCCTCAGATACTTTGCAATTGTCACTATCCGGATCAGGACTAGCTCGAGGAACCATTACCTGCAAAGGCATAGGAACACAAGTTCCAAAGATCAAAGCCTCACCAGGCACAGACTGTTTTATCTTATTTGCAAAATCATCAGAGAAATAGGGCAATACGGAATAAACATACTTTAGATCTATTTCGTTCTGGATGCGATGAACAATGTAATTACCACACTGCGACAACACCGTCTCAGAAAGCTCAGAAGGACGTTGGGATGAAATCATTAAATATAACGAATACTTTCTTCCCTCACGGGCAATCTTCTCAAAAATATTCTCACGCAAAATATACCCTCCACTCTTGCGAATGTAACGGTGAGCCTCATCCATAACAAGATGAATTGGGTGTTGACGCCGTGCATCACCATAAAGATGTTTTCGATAATCAAACAACATACGACTCACGACATTAGTGAGAAGTTCTAGGGTTTCCGCATTAATTTCGCTTGAATCAATCACTATCAGTTGCTTCCCTTTCTTCCGTCCGCCAATGCTAAATACAGATTTAAGATAATCTTCAACATCGCGGTACTCTTTACTTTCAGACTTCATAAAGGCACACTCAGGATTATTCAAGAAATAGTCGAGTCTTGTTATCATCGTTGAAGCATATTCCCTAATACGTACATTACCACGAGCTTCTTCCTCAAGAAGAGTCATCTCCACTGCAATTGTCAAAAAACGGTAATCATAATACGCGCCAAATGGCAGTTTCTGCGCATCAACACCCATAGCAGATTCCTCATCTATTTCTTTCCTCTCCGATTCAATGAATTTTACTAGTTCGGAATCATTGTTCCCGAAGCTTATATGGCACTTATTCTCTGCGTTCGTCAAGAATACCCCAATAGGCCTTAGCCGCTCTTCTTCTAAAACGAGTTGTTCACATCTATAAATTACACTTCGCGCTGCAGTTATACGCGCTGTGTCGGAATCGACTTGAGAGTTGACAAGCGCTAAGATGTTTAATACTTTCCACTTAAAATAATTAACAAAAAGAGCATTGTCATCGCCGCCGTCGTTAACAATCTTATAAAACTTGTATGTCATCTGCAGCACCCTATCCCAAAAAGGTTTTTGAGTAAGTTCAGATGCCATAAGGAATCCCAACCACTCATCAAGATTCATTAGATAATAGGGCATATGGAAGAATTCCTGCCCCTTATCTAAATCACTCTTGTTTTTAGCCGGCTTATAAAACTTCACATCAATCTCGCTGGTCAAATCAGCTTCTGTAAAGGCTTTCTTGTATTCTCCGTTTGAGTCAAACAGAATTGTTTTGGCGCCAATCGCAAAATTTTTGTCTTTCTTTAGAATCTGCTGCAAGATATGAGCTACGGTGTTAGATTTTCCGCTCCCACTGTTGCCAAGAATAGCAGTATGAATATTAAAGAAAGTATCTATACAAAGGTTAATCGGATAATTAAGCATACTCTTGCTTACTCCGATATTAAATGATCTATGAATCCCTGACGTAACGCCCTCGTCTCTTTCTTTGACACCCTCCAAAATAAGATCCAAATCAGAGGTCAAAACAATCTCGACATCGGCATAAAGCGATGGAAAGATGCCCACTCCTAGAGAAAACTTTCCATCTCGGTTAATCGTTCCTACAGGCTTGAGAACTATCTCACGTGAACTATCCAAGTTATATTTAGATGTCTGAATATTCGGCGACACGTAATCCATTATAGACACCACCTCACATACAATCACCTCACCAGAAACGTTATACGTCTTAAGGTAGCTACCGATATTACCAAAGTAATAAACAGCGCCGTCAATGCTTGTCGTAGAATTTCGCGTTGACTGGAAGAGACGAACACGAAACTGATTGTACTCGACCAATATAATTTTACCTATTTTCATGTAGCTCCTTCACGAACTGTTTCAGAATCGGTTCTGTATCAAAAGCATTCTTAACAGGGAACAACTTATCCACAATTTCGCCAAAATGATGAATTGGCTCTTCTCCTGGATTTATATCAGTAGCCCATAGACGATAAATCCTAGGATCATCAATCTTTGTGATAACCTTATCCGCCTCAATCTGGTTAATAATAACTAGATTCATTGTTGAGTTTGTCGCCAGTGCACGGTAAATTATATCATTAACATGCTCATCACTAAAGCTATATCCTATAACAAATAGAACGGAATTAGGCTCTAGCAGTTTATGTTGGAACTCACGAAACAAATCCACATATGGAGCGCCAAGACTCTTATTCTGTTTTAATGGAGTCGGATATATTAGAACATTTGACGATTTGGAATCGTTACGTAACGGCAACTCTTTAATGGAAAAGAAGGATTCGTTTGTTGCACTCACGTCTTCAATCCAGTTAACAGAGCCGTGAATTTTGTATAAATAGACAAGATTCTCGACAGGTTCATACTTATCTATCGACGTATCCATCCGCTTTGACAATGTATAGTTAAAACTGGCGGGATTAAACCTTCTCATAACCCCTCCGCTAAAGCCGTTAAGATAATGAATATTTAGTGAATCCAAAGCGACCTCGTTAAACATATCATTGTTGGTTGTAAAAACATTAACGCGAAAAAGCTCTTTGTTTCGCAACGCAACCTTTGAATAAAACTTCTTGTAGTTTTCAAGCGTCCTCTGCGTATCGACATTCCAATCATCTGTATTCAAGACGTCAATCTTAGATTTGAGAAACCTCTCTATTTTATTGATTAAGGAATTGATAAGCTTTAGACTCCTTTTTTCCGCGTGCGTAGGATTCTTTCTTTCCTTAAGGTATTCTCGCCCAGAATACAGGACTCCCATTACATTCTCAATATTGCCATTGTCTTCAATGCCGTCAAGAAACTCTCTTTCTAAATCCGTATAACGGGCTTTCTCCAACTGTAAGCCCTCATAAAGCCCTTTCATCAAAGGGATTGAATTTGCGCTAGTACCTGAGCCAAATAAAAAGCACAAATTCTTCATATCAAAAAACGAAGCAAACTTCTCTTGAACGAATTCAAGAGACTCTTCCATTTTGTTTAGCTTCTCAAGAAGATTCTTTTGTCCTTGCAGAAAATGGTAAACCATACTACCTCGTGTTTTTATTCCTATTATTTAGGCTCGTTTTCACACCCGCGAAAAGAACCCCTATCGTCGATGCACCTACTGACTAAAAATGCAATAATGATTCAACGTCAACAAAAACGCCCATACCCTCTTTCAACAAAATGAGACTATTCCTTAACAAGATGAGGAGATTACTCAGGCTTCAGCGCAAAAATGGCCTCAGTTTTTGTTTTTTCGTTTATAAAATCCTGTTTAATCTTATCATCCGTTTGTCTACTGATACAATTATCAATAACAGCGACTAAGCCATCTTTTAACTCTTGGGAATAACCCATGATATTGCAATAGTCTGGCGTCACAGTTCCTTGTATCAGATTGGAGGCGAGCGCTGCTATCAAAAAGCCATACTTATATAGCACATCATCCCCCTTCGAAATCTGTTTGAGTGAAAATGTTTTCGAATTATCCTTGGCCAACACGCAAGCATATAGAGCAACGTCACCACTAAATGAGCTAATGGAGAGAAAGGAATCTACAAACGTTCGTCTGTCGAGATCTTTTTTTTCGTCAACTTTCGGGGCAACTGCTTCTGCATGTGATTGTTGTTCCGTGAGCATTCTCTTAACTTCACTGACATCATTATGAGTTCCACCCATTTCTTTGCACAGTCCTTCCATCTGTAAACTCAGATCTTTCGCAATAGTCTTGAACTCCTCTACTGACTTGTCAATATCTTCGGTCTTTATAGCAAATCTTCCAAGTGAATCAACGACCTTATCAGAGGCATTGTCAATTTTCTTATACTGCTCATCTCCTCGATTGCTTGTCACAATAGTGAAAATAATGGCGACAACGGACATAATCAACGAAGATAATGTCGCAGCGAAATTAACGTAGCTAAGAATGTCGGAATGATATGCATTCCCCATGCATAATCCGGTAACCAGCTCAATTATAATAAAAACAAGAATCCCGGAAACATAGAAAGTATGCAGTTTTTGGATCCGCCCATCCTTATCTTGGATATCCGTCCCTCTATTGTACTGCCTGATAAAGAAACAGACAACGACGGCAATACAGCCTAGCATTAAAGCGTATTGCAATATAGGGCTGATTGAGTTTAAAATATTCATAACTCATCTATTTAAGTACAATTTGTCAAATAATTCAAAACTGGATTAATCGCACAGCCAACATCACACAAGCCGTAAGGCAGGCGGCGAGCTTGGCGAAGAAGAAGACGGCGCCGCCTATGGTGATGTACATCGGCTCTTTGGCAGGGGCTTCTTCCGGCTTGGCGGAAGGATCCAGCTCGTAAAACACAGGTCCGGATGTTCTCAAGCTTCTATGAACACGCTTTTTCGAACACATCTGGTAGCAGAAGATGGTGACTGTGTTCCAGATATACTGGCACAAATCCAGAAAGAGCGACAGGAGGATGAACAGCAGGATGAGGCCGTTGCCGTTCGTCATGAGGCCGGAGACGGCGTTGCCGCCGAGCAGCCAAACCACGGCGATGAGGCTGTAGTTCACATAGCGGACCTGATTACTCAGTGTCTCGGTGGAGCTTTTAAAGCTCTCGGAAAGATCTTCGTGTGCCATGTCTGTATCAGTTCTAGATTATAGATTCTTCGCTTCGCTCAGAATGACATTATTGAGTAACTCGTTAAAAGTCATAATTTACTCGTTAATCTCTAATAAAAAGTGAAATCAGCCTTGTACAATATTAGGTGGCACTTTCTATCACTCAAAGCACATGCATTTTCGACTGAAACTCGATAATTCTTGTTATTTACTCGTTAACGAACTCAAATCTCAAGGGATGCCTGGTCAGGTCTGGCATGACAGGGACGACTAATGGGTCCCGGTGCTCGTCATGGACGAACTCGAAATAGGGAACGCACGCCAAAGCACTTCCCACCAGCCTTCACGACGGCCGCCCTGGCGAAGCAGGGCTCCGGCGTTCTGCAATTTCACGGTCATGGTTTTAACAGTGCGGACAGAGCAGTTAAGATGATCGGCCATCTGCTTCTGCGTAGCTTTGGGGTTGTCCTTCAGATACGTCAGGAGGGCCTTCTCCTCCAAAGTGCAATCTAAAGTGCAATTTTTGCACTTTGGATCTTCCACGTAGGAGATGTGCAGGTATCGGTTCTTCAGTTCGTTTTGCTCTCCCAGCACAAGGTTCCCAAGGAATTGCTGAAGGAAACTGAGCGTGGGCTGTATATTCCTTTCACGATTCATGTAGTTGGCTCTCACTAGGGCGTTGCGAAAGTACCAGGAATGATTGGCAAAAAGGTCATTCGCTACATGGTATCCAAACCGGCGCAAGTACTTGATGAGGAACACCGCGGTAGTGCGCGTGTTGCCCTCTCCAAAGGGATGAATCTGCCAGATACCGGCGATAAACGCAGCAATATGCTCGATGCTCTGCCGGGCGTCCAACTGGCTATAGTCAAAGGCTCGTTCCAGCGAGAAGTCATAATCCAGCGTCTCGGCAATGTTCTCAAAAGGGTTGTACAACACCGAAGCGCCGTCCAGCACCCATTCTTTCTTGGATATGTTATAACTACGGTACTCCCCTGCTCCTTTAATAATTCCTGTGAAGAGTTTGCGATGAATGCGGCTTAACTCCCCAGGCGCAAAGGAAAAGGTTTCCTCCGACAGCAGTTCAGCAATGCGGGCTGCCACCTTATCGGCCTCTTCGGTACGTGTCTCTACATCGGCACGAACATCCTTACTACGGTAGTAAGTGTCAATGAGCTCTTGGGCCTCTCCAATGGTGATGTCTCCCTCTATGTGCCGACGTGCCGTCTGCACCAGATACTCCGATGTCTTGAGGCCATCTACGTCCTGCAGGCCTATAGCAGCCTGCCAAGCCTGTGCCCTTTTCCCAGGCACAGCCTCTCCTTGACGCAGATATTCTTCAAAGTCGCTCATAAATAAACTTACCCAAGTTATCTTATCAGTTTGCCCTGCAGTTTGGTCATTGCCTGCTGGAACTGCTTCATCACATCGTCGCTGATGGAGACCTGAAGTGACAGTCGTACCGTAGCGCCCCTCTGGACAGTTCCGGTTTTGACACCATTGAGGGCAGCCTCAACGGTAGAGATGGCTTTTGCCGGGTAGTCCTCCAACTGTTCAATTACGTCTAAGGGTATGTTGGAAAGGATTTGGTTAACCTCTGCAAACAGTTCTTCGGTATTGGTGCTGCGCACGTCTGTCACCCATTCGAGCATGGAGCGATAGAGTTCGCCATAGCGGCGCGCAACATAATAAAGGCCGTCAATATCGGCAGGAACACCGGGCTGTCCGTAATAATGGCTGAAGGCGCCGAACAAGCTGTTTAGGGAGGCCACCATTTTCTCCAGCTGCCTCAATTTCTCCTGCTGCCATTCCAGATAGGCGTTCGTTTCGGAGATGTACGGTCCCGGTTTGATGACGACGGAATGTACACAGTCTCTTTTGAGATACTCATATTTGCCAATCTCGTCCTGCATCATCTGAAGGAACACCAGCATCTCAAAGGACTCCCCTTTGTCCAGCAAATACTTCAAGGCTTTATTGGACAGTCTGGAAGCAAGGGTGTTGTCCACCTTGTTTACGCGCTCATGACTGCTCAGAGCCTGCTTGAACAGAAAAGACCACTGGGATTTCAGTATCTCGATAATGTCTTGCGCCGACTCAAACTCAAAGTTCCAGATTCCGGATCTTTCGCGGACGTCCTGCACAAATTCGAAGACCTTGTTGTCGTTGACGACAGAGCTGAAATCGGCCGTCTTATTCTTCTTCCAAACCGGGAGGACGTTGATGACGCTCTTGAGCGTGAACGTATAGATGGGAATCCCTTTTTCAACGGCGGTCAGAAACTCCGTGTTGGTAATCGACTTCCCGGAATCCAATGTGTATCCGTAATGGTCGCCAATGATGAGGACAAAAATATCCGCATTGCTTCTGACTGCCTCGATACAGTTCTCAAACGTATTCATCGCCGGATTCACCGGAAAATTCTTATCCTCCGACAAGATGGGCTGATGCCCCATCTTTTCTATTCCCTCCTTCAAATCCTTCCGAATCTGAGAAAGGTCATAGCATGTAGAACTTATGAAAACCTGTATCTTGTTCATATTTCCAACTAAGAACGTTTGCTTGACAGGAAAGCGGTCCCTCCTTCCGAGGAAGGCAACTGGTCTGCCGCTTTGGCAGAAGAGATGACGGTGTGGCCCAACTGCTGCTTGAAGGGTTCCGCCTTCTTGGACGGGATGGACTGAATAAGGCGGAAAAGCTGCTCTGTATCAGCCACGTCGGTAAGGCGCATCTTGCCGTCGGGAGCCTTAAATTTCAACTGGTGACAATTTGTCACCGTTTCATTTCCCTCTTCCTTCAGTCGTTGTTTGAGTTTGTTCCAGTACTTGCGTGCCGTCTGGTAGTCACTATCCGTCAGCACCCCGCACACGTCCACAATGGAGAAGTACCACTTCTCCTCCTGGTCATCCCACGCCGTCCGGACTTTCTTGTCCTCGAACAGCTGTATCTTCTGCGCCTGCGTCATACCTAATACCTTCCCTCCACCACCTTCCAATCCACAATCTTCCAGAGCTCGTGCAGGTGGGCGGCGCGGCGGTTCTGGTAGTCCAGATAGTAGGCGTGCTCCCAGACGTCGAAGGTCAGAACAGGCTTGAGGCCATGCGCCACGGGGTTGTCGGCGCCTGCATACTGGCCGATGGAGAGTTCGCCGGAGGCATCGGCCTGGAGCCACACCCAACCGGAGCCGAAGAGGGTGGTGCCTTTGGATTCGAAGTCGGATTTAAAGGCTTCGAAGGAGCCCCACTGTTTCTCGATCTGAGAGAGGAGATTGCCGGTCGGAGCCGGCAATGACGCAGGGGTCGGGGCCGGCAATGACGGCGCGGGCGCGAACTGCGTAAAGTACAGCTCGTGGTTCAGGATTTGGCCGGCGTTGTTGAAGACGCCGCCATCGGCCTTCTTCACGATCTCCTCCAGGTTCATGGCCTCGAAGTGGGTTCCGGCGATGAGCTTGTTCAGATTGTCCACATAGGCCTGCAGATGCTTGCCGTGGTGGAACTCCAGGGTCTGGCGGGAAATGACCGGCGCCAGCGCGTCCAGCGAATAGGGTAATGTGATTAGTGTAAACATAGTGGTTAGGGAATTAGATTCTTCGCTTCGCTCAGAATGACAAGATTGCCGGTCGGAGCCGGCAATGACGCTAGTCTCTCTTAAAAATATCTCTCGTATAAACCTTCTCACGAACGTCATCCAGCACTGCATCATACCGATTGGCGATGATGGCATCGGCGCGGCGCTTGAACACCTCCAAATCATTGACGACCTCGGAGCCGAAGAACGTGGAACCGTTCTCCAGAACAGGTTCATAGACAATCACTTTAGCTCCCTTGGCTTTGATGCGCTTCATGATGCCCTGGATGGCCGATTGCCGGAAATTGTCGGACCCCGTCTTCATGGTGAGCCGATAGACCCCGATAGTCACCTCATGCTCCCTGGAAGCGTCGAAGCTCCCGGAGCTGTAGTAGTCGTAGTAGCCGGCCTTGCGGAGCACCTGGTCCGCGATGAAATCCTTGCGCGTGCGGTTACTCTCCACGATAGCGCCAATCAGATTCTCCGGCACATCGTTGAAGTTCGCCAGCAGCTGCTTCGTATCCTTGGGGAGGCAGTAGCCGCCGTAGCCGAACGAAGGATTGTTATAATGCGTGCCGATACGCGGATCCAGGCATACGCCGTCGATGATGGCCTGCGTGCTGAGTCCCTTCATCTCTGCATAGGTATCCAGCTCGTTGAAGTAGCTCACGCGGAGGGCCAGGTACGTGTTGGCGAACAGCTTCACTGCCTCGGCCTCGGTGGAGCCCATAAACAGCACGGGGACGTCTTCCTTGATGGCGCCTTCCTTGATGAGGCTGGCAAACTTGTGAGCAGCTTCCTCCAGCGAAGGATCGTCAAAGCCCACAATGATGCGGCTGGGATAGAGGTTGTCGTACAGGGCCTTGGACTCCCGCAGGAACTCCGGGGCAAAGATGATGCGGGCCCCGTTGTACTTCTGCCTCACGCTCCGGGTGTAGCCGACAGGGACCGTGGACTTGATCACCATCACGGCATCCGGGTTCACCTCCAGCACCAGCTCTATCACCTCTTCCACATGGGAGGTGTCGAAGAAGTTCTTCGCAGGGTCGTAATTGGTGGGCGCGGCGATCACCACGAAATCGGCATCGGCATACGCCTTCCGCCCGTCGAGGGTGGCGGTGAGGTTCAGCGGTTTATCGGCCAGATACTTCTCGATATATTCGTCCTGGATGGGGCTGATGCGCTTGTTGATTTTCTCTACTTTCTCCGGGATTACGTCCACGGCCACCACCTCGTTCTTCTGCGCCAGCAGCGTGGCGATGGAAAGGCCTACGTATCCGGTTCCTGCTACTGCAATTTTCATATTAATTCTTGTTCTTTTAGATTCTTCGCTTCGCTCAGAATGACAACTTATTTCATCATGAATGACAACTTATTTCATCATGAATGACACTCTTTGTCATCCTGAGGAGCGCATGCGACGAAGGATCTATCTTCCTTTGTACATGTCTTCGTAATACTTCTGGTAGTCACCGGAAGTCACATTGTCCAGCCAGGCCTGGTTGTCCAGGTACCAGCGGACGGTTTTCTCGATGCCCTCCTCGAACTGGAGGGAAGGCTCCCAGCCCAGTTCGCGCTGGAGTTTGCGGCTGTCGATCGCATAGCGGAGGTCGTGCCCCGCGCGGTCGGTGACGTAGGTGATCAGGTCCATATCGGCCCCCTCTTCCCGGCCCAGCAGACGGTCCACCGTGTTGATCAGCACCTTCACGATGTCGATGTTCTTCCATTCGTTGAACCCGCCGATGTTGTAGGTCTCGGCCACCTTCCCCTTGTGGAAGATGAGGTCGATGGCGCGGGCGTGGTCCTCCACGTACAGCCAGTCACGCACGTTTTCGCCTTTTCCGTACACCGGCAGGGGTTTGCGGTGCCGGATGTTGTTGATGAAAAGCGGAATCAGCTTCTCCGGGAACTGGTACGGGCCGTAGTTGTTGGAGCAGTTGGTGACGATGGTGGGCATGCCGAAGGTGTCGTGGAAGGCGCGCACGAAGTGGTCGCTGCTGGCCTTCGCGGCGCTGTAGGGACTGTGCGGCTGGTACTTGGTTTCTTCCGTGAACAGCGTTCCGTCCATCTTGAGGGCGCCATATACCTCGTCGGTGGAGATGTGGTAGAAGAGCTTGCCCTCGTAGTCATCGGCCCAACAGGCCTTGGCCGCCTGCAGGAGGCTCAGCGTACCCATCACGTTGGTCTGCGCGAAGGTAAACGGATCCTTGATGGAACGGTCCACATGGCTCTCGGCCGCAAGGTGGATGATGCCGTCCACATGCTCCTGCTGCATGAGGCCCAGCACCCCCTCGAAGTCGCAGATATCCATCTTGACAAAGCGGTAATTGGGCTTGTCTTCAATGTCTTTCAGGTTGGCCAGGTTCCCCGCATAGGTGAGCTTGTCCAGGTTGATGATTCTGTACTCAGGATATTTGTTCACAAAAAGGCGCACGACATGCGAGCCGATGAACCCGGCCCCGCCAGTGATGATAATCGTCTTTTGCATAGCTGAATTTGGCATGAATGGACACTTCTCTAATTCCCCTGCCCGCTTAGGTTAAGCAGGCAAGGTAACGATGAAAGGCAAACGTTTGTCGCTATCCAGCTGACGCCCGGACGCCTTATCGCTCCACTTAGGGAACAGATAAGCAAAGTTACAAAATATTACCCGATTTAGCAAAGGTTAATCCGTAAAAATCAGGGCCTTTCGTTGGCCTACTTATTAAAAAAATTTAATCGGCTGACTTGCAAAAAATCCGGGCAAACAGTATCTTTGTAGCGAAAATAAAAATAGCGAAATGATTCAGTCCATGACCGGCTACGGCAAGGCCGAAGCCACCCTCGCGAGCGGCACCCTCACCATCGAAATCCGCACGCTCAACGGTAAAAGCGCAGACATCAACATCAAGTCCTCCCTCCTCCCCAAAGACAAGGAGCTGGAGGTGCGGAAGCTTCTCTCCGACAAGCTCGTCCGCGGCACCATCGACGTATATATCAGCTTTGAGCCCGCCGCCGGCAATGGCGCGCACACCGTCAATGCCGACACCTTCCGCGATTACTGGAAGAGCACCCTCGCCGCCATCGGCCAGGAAGTGGATCCCGCCATCCTCGCCACCGCCATCCTCCGCCTCCCCGACGTCGTGGACGCGAAGAAGGCCGACATCATTTCCCCCGAGGAATGGCCCCTCGTCGCCGCCGCCCTGGACCAGGCCCTCGGCCAGCTCATGGATTACCGCGCCACGGAAGGCAAGGCCCTTTATGCCGATGTAACCTCCCGCGTGGCCGGCATCCTGGCCCTGTACGACCAGGTCGAGGCCCTCGAAGGCGAACGTATCCGCAACGTCCGCGAAAAGTTCGACAAGGCCCTGGCCGATCTTGCCGCCAAACCCGACCCTTCCCGCTTCGAGCAGGAGATGATCTTCTACCTGGAGAAATACGACATCAACGAAGAAAAAGTCCGCCTCCGCCAGCACTGCAAGTACTTCATGGAGACCATTGACGGTGAGCCCTATCCCGGCAAGAAGTTAGGATTTATTTTGCAGGAAATGGGCCGCGAAATCAACACCACCGGCTCCAAAGCCAACCACGCCGGCATCCAGCAGCTCGTCGTTCGCATGAAAGACGAACTTGAGAAGGTCCGCGAACAATCCATGAATATCCTTTAGGCTCCTGGTGAAGGTCCCTTTGGCGTTATCCCCAATTTCGGCTGACGCGCAAGTAGCTCACTTGCAGCGAGTTGCTGTTTGTCGGGTGCACGTGCAGGTGCACCCGAGAATGCGTAATTTGTTGATAGATTGACAGATACGCACCAGGAGCATGGGCGCAAAAAAATGACCCCGGCCGCAATAACAGCCAGGGTCAGACAAGCCAACAACGGCGCAGGGATAAAGCCACTACACCACCGGATCGGTGGTAAACTTCAGGATTTCGGCACCGTACTTTTCCAGTTTTGAGGCACCGAAACCAGGAATATTCATGAGTTCCTCTTCCGTTTGGGGAACAGCGTCGGCAATAGCGAAGAGCACACGCTGGTTCAGAATGAAAAAGGGCGGGATGTCCAAGGTGTGGGCCTTGACCCGTCGCCAGGTGACCAGTGCCTCGGCCAGGAAAGGATGAGGGCCTTCGTACTTGGCCGCCTTTCGCCTCAAAGAAGGGTCAAACTGTTTCAAGTACTTGAATACTTTCAGATAGACCGACTCGGAGCAGTTATCGGTCTTGTCAACGTACCCGGAAATGGAACCGTTCTCATCACGGGTAATTCGCAAAAGAGTGCGCATAGCGTTTTAGGGCTTTAAATTGAACAAATAAGTGCGCCCGAAAGGGCTCCCGGCCCGAAAACCGGTCGCCGCAAACATAGAAAGAACCAGCACTCTATGCAAGAATCGGCTAAAAAAAAGTATGGTTTTAGCCGTTTTTTATATTTTTTAGCCGATTTCCTTTCCCCAGAGATAAGATGAGCCGGTAGCAGGCAGTGATGTCGCAGGTGGGGGCTCGAACTATTTCCAGTGCATCTCCCCCATGACGGCGCCGGTCCAGCCGGACTGGACGATGGGGATGCGGCGGCCGTCAAGGTTGCGCACGTAAGCGGGTGAGGACATGAAGGTGTGCGAGTGGCCACCGACGAAGAGGTCGATTCCGCGGGTGGCGGCACACAGTTGAGGGTCGGTGATGTCTCCCGGATTGTGCTCCGTGTAGCCGATGTGCGTGAGCGCAATGACCATGTCGCACTCCGGTCGGATGGCATCCACGGTGCTCTGCAGGGAGGAAACCATATCCAGTTCCACCAGCCGCGAGGAAGTCTCCGCCGGCACCATGGCACCCAGGGAGCACAGCACCCCCACGACACCAATGCGCCGCCCGGCCTTCTCCACAATCACATAAGGCTTTACATATTTCCCCAGCGGAAGGGAGGAGAAGTCGTAATTGCACACCACCACCGGGACCGTGCAGTCTGCCAGGGCCGATGCCAGCGCCTCTATTCCATTGTCGAACTCATGGTTTCCCAGCGTCACCACATCATACTGCATGGCATTCAGCACCGAGACCATCAGCGGAGCGCCAAACTCGGAAAAGTAAGACGTTCCCTGGGAAAAGTCGCCGGCATGCAGCAGCAGCACGTTAGCGGAGCCATCGGCCACGCGCACGGAATCCACGAAGGCCACGCGCTCCAGCGCACCGCCCCGTCCCGCCAGCTCGCCGGCACGCACCGGCTCCAAGTGGCTGTGCGTATCATTCACATGCAGAATCGTCAGCCGCTGCGTATGGGCACTCTTCCACCAAAGTCCGCCTCCGTAGCCCGCAAAGAAAAGGCAGCCAAGGGAAGCAATCAGAGCAAAAAATCTTTTCATCGCTTAGTCCTCCATGATTACACGGCCGTCCGACCGGCCCTCGATAACAACCCCCGCAGCCTCGCACGAGCGCACATAATCCAGCATCACGTCCTTCAGCAGCACATGAGTAAGCTGCACGTCCTCCGAGAGGGCGCCGATCCGCAGGTTGTCCCCGCCATCCAGCAGGAAGTCAATCGTGGCTACGTTGTACACGCGGGAAGGGTCGATCGGCTCTCCCCCGACCAGCACGGATTCCAGCTTGTGGGCCTTCACCCGCACCGTAGCGCCGGATGTAGCCTGGAACGCCTTGGTCCCCGCCAGCTGTTCAAAGAGAGCCAGCAAAGAAGAGCCGCGCATCTTACAGTAACACAGATAGTTCTTGAACGGGAACATGGACGAGATATCCTCCAGCGTCACCGCCCCCTCCGGCAGCGGCACACGGATTCCGCCGAAATTGGTGATGGCGAAATCCATCGGCACGCCGAAATACTTCGAGCCGTAGGAGCGCAGCACATCGGCAAAGAGATTGCCCAGCGGCAGGTCCGGATTGTCGCGGTCGTTCATGAGCATCGCCGCGCTGTGCCCGACGACCTCCTTCAGGGAAGTCATCGCCGGCTGCACCGCCATCAGGGCCGATGCCACCTTCGCCGCAGCACCATCGGCCGCGAAGGTAGCCCCCGACGGCATGACGTAGGTGGAGTCCGTAAAAATGCCGAGCCCCTCAGCGGCATTCTCGGCCGTGAGGGACACAACACCGCTGCGATGGCCGTCCATGTTGACGGCGCGCCACTCGACGCGCGGCGCACAGGAGCACGCCACCAGCAGCAAAGAGGTGATAATTATTTCATTTTTAGCCATTTCCACAGGTCTTTAAAGGTGGATTTCTTTCCATACATCAGGATGCCCACCTTATAGATTTTGGCCGATGCCCACGCGCACACCACAAACGTCCCCACCAGCAGGGCGATCGAAAGGACGAGCTCCCAGGTAGCTACGCCGAAGGGAATGCGGGCCAGCATCACGATGGGCGAAGTGAAGGGAATCATCGAGAACCAGAACACCAGCGGGCTGTCCGGCGCCTTGAACGCATACAGCGCCACGAAGAAACCGAGCATCAGCGGGATGGTCACCGGCAGCTGCAGCTGCGAAGAATCCCCCTCGTTCTCCACGCCGGAGCCGATGGCCGCGAAGAGCGACGCATACAACAGATAGCCGAACACGAAGAAGAACAGGAACGCGATGCCAATCTGGCCGACATTGATATTGCCGATCGTGGACATGACCACCTCCATTCCGGAAGGCTCTCCGGCAGCCACGCCGGTGGTGTCCGTCACGGCGGAGAGGGAATCCGCCAGGGTTACCTGGCCGGGAAGATTCACGTCCGGAGAAATCTGCTGCACCATTTCGGTGGTGGCGTCGTTCCCCATCATGCCCATAATCTTGTCTTTACCGACGATGCCCATGCCGGCACCTACAAGCACACCGGTGAGCAGGATCCACAGCAGGAACTGCGTCAGGGCCACCAGGGCCACGCCGATAATCTTTCCGAACATCAGCTCCGACGCTTTCACGGAAGACACCAGCACCTCCACCACACGGGAGCTCTTCTCTTCGATGACGGAGCTCATGACCATGCCGGAGAACAGGGCGATGAACATATAGATGGCTATGCCCAGAATCATGCTCAGGCCCATGTAAACACCGCTTTCGGAGATGCTTTCCTTACCGCTCTCGTCGATGGTATAGCTGTGCATCTTCACGTCGGACTTCACACCCGCCATGATTTCCTCAAGGTTCTCCACGCCGGACTGCTCGATACGGTATGCCTCAACGGCATCGTTGATACGGCTCTCGATCATGTTGCCGGTGTCAATGCCCAGGGGCTTCTCGGAATAGGACGCAGCCTTGACGGACTTGGTCTCGGGATCCAGCTCGGAGATGGAAACCAGAACATCCAGATCCGCTCCGGAGAGGCAGGTCTTGAGGCTGTCCACATTGGTGGCGGCGTCCAGCAGTACATAATGTGTCACCTCATTGTCCTTCAGGAAAGGAGCCACGATACCGGAACGGTCCACCACGCCTATCTGCTTGGTCTCCTCCTTCGTGTTCATCATGATGAGCGAGGGAAGGATGCACATGGCGGCGAAGAATACAGGCGCGAGGAAAGTGATGAGAATGAAACTCTTTTTCTTGACCTTGTTCAGGTACTCGCGCGATATAATGATGCCTAATTTGCTGATATTCATAGCTTATTCCTCCCCTTTTACCAGTTTGATGAAGATGTCGTTCATGCGGGGAATCACTTCCTTGAAGGAATTGATGGTGACTCCCTCTCCGATGAGTTCCGTGAGCTTGGCGTTCACCTCGGGGCGGGGCACCAGGATGGACCGGCGGCTCAGCGTATTGTCCGTGAACTCGATTTCCACGTTGTCCTCACCGTGCTGACGGCGAATCTCTTCCGTTCCGCCGCACACCACCAGCTTACCCTTGTTGATGAGGGCGATGTTCTCGCAGAGTTCTTCGACGGATTCCATATTGTGCGTGGAGAGGATCACCGTGGCGCCCTCGGACTTGAGCCGCAGGATTTCCTTGCGGATAAGGTCCACGTTAACCGGGTCGAAGCCGGAAAAAGGCTCGTCCAGGATCATGAGGGAGGGCCGATGCACCACCGTCGTGATGAACTGCACCTTCTGGGCCATACCCTTGGAGAGTTCCTCCACCTTCTTGTTCCACCAGTCTGCGATGTCAAAGCGGACGAACCATTTCTTGAGCTCGACGGCGGCATCGTGGGCACTCATGCCCTTGAGCTGCGCCAGGTACATGGCCTGGTCCCCCACTTTCATCTTGCGGTACAGGCCGCGCTCCTCGGGAAGATAGCCGATACGGGCCACATCCTTCTCGGAAATGGGATGTCCCTGGAAGAGCACCTCGCCTTCGCTGGGGATGGTAATGCGGTTGATAATGCGGATGAGGGTGGATTTACCCGCACCGTTCGGCCCCAGAAGGCCGAAGATCTTTCCTTCCGGAATATCCAGCGACACATGGTTCAGTGCCACTTTTTCCCCGAAGGTTTTGGTTAAGTTCTTTACTTCAATGATTGCCATGTCAATAAAAGTTTCGGCAAATATAATAAATAGTTATTGAATTACAATAAAATTTTCGAAATTAATTCCACGAAGAGGTCTGCAGGCGTCGCTTCTCCCGCGTCGCCGCCTTTTCCCTTGTAGTCGTACTCTTCCAGGAGGGCAATGACCGTCATCACCTTGGGAAGAGGATAGTTGCGAGCGGCGGCATCGTACTCCTTCAGGAAATACGGGTTCACGGCGGGTTTTTCCCCGGCGTGGTATTTCAGGATGCGCTGGAAGTGCGTGAACAGGGGGGCGATCACCATCGGCAGGGCAAAACGCGGCGTCTGGCCTATGTGGGCGGCGATCTTCAGCGCCTGGGCCGCCTGGCGGTAGCTCAGGCACTTGGTGAGCTCGAAGATGGAGAACTGGCGGCTCACGCCCACGTTCTTTTCTACATCGGCCACGGAAATCTCCTTCGTCCCTTCCGGGAGGTTCTTGAGAAGCTTTTCGGTTTCCACGGCTATCTTGCCCAGGTCCGTTCCGGCGCTTTCGGCCATCAGGGCGGCGGCTTCCGGGTGGATGGACAGGCCCCTTTCCTCGTAGTAGGAGGCTATCCATTTGGGCATTTCGTAATCCCTGAGGGGCAGCGACTCCACGATGACGCCCGTCTTGAGGACGCTCTTGTAGAGGGCCTTGCGTTTGTCGGCCGATGCGCCGTGCATGAGGATCACCAGCACGGTGCTCTCCAGCGGCTGCTGGCAGTAGATGGAGAGTTCCTCGAGGGATTTCATCTGCTGGGCTTCCTTCACCACCACCAGCTGGCGGTCTGCCATCATGGGGAAGCGGCGGGCGGCGGTGATTACCGTGTCTGCATCCACCTCTCCTCCGTAGCAGATGGTTTCGTTGAAGTCTTTCTCCCACTCCTGGAGGCAATTGGCGACGATGGCTTCGCACACCTTCTCCGGATAGTAGGGTTCTTCTCCCATGAGCAGATAAACAGACTTGAAGATGCCACTCCGGACATCTTCAAGAATACTGCGGACCTGACGGTCCGTCTCTATGTAGCTTTTAGCGGCTGCCACTATTTGGCGAATTTCTTCTCCTTGGCACGTACAATCCTCTCCTTGAGGGCATCTACCGCCTGGGTGCAGGCATCCTCGAAGGTGGAGGCGTTGCGCTCAATGATAAGATCCTCCCCGGGGATGTGCGTCTGCAGTTTGACGCTCTTATTGGCGGCGTCCGGGAGGAGACTGAGGGTGACATCGATGTCTCCCATATTGTCGAAGAACTTCTCTACTTTACCAACTTTCTTGTCAATGAAGTCCAGCAGCTTCTCGTCTGCATTGAACTTGAGGGACTTAACGTTAATCATGTCTGTCTTCGTTTTTTGCCCTTGGATGGGCGTTCATGTATTGTGCCTTGAGCCGTTCCACGGAGTTGTGGGTGTACACCTCGGTGGCTGCGAGGGAACTGTGGCCCAGCATTTCCTTGATGGCGTTCAGGTCTGCTCCTTCTTCCAGCAGCGCTGTCGCGAGCGAATGCCTGAGCACGTGGGGGGATTTCCTCCCTGTTATGCCGGCGCGGCCTTGCAGTTCCGTTTTCACCGCCCTGTCCACCCAGGCCGGATACAGGGGCTGGCCCTTTTCCGTCATGAGCAGCGGGCTTTCCGGGCTGTTTTCCCCGGGCACCATGAAACTAGCTGCACGTAAATATAGTGAAATTTCTTTTACGAGCGAAGGAATCAGCGGAATTTCTCGCATTTTGTCGCCCTTGCCTTTTACCCGCAGCGTACCGCGTCGCGCATCCACGCTTTTGCGCTGAAGGCCGATGATTTCCGCCCGCCGGATGCCGCATCCGTACAGGAGGCTCACCGTGAGCCGCCGCAACCGCCGTTCATAGAGCTCCTTCGCGAGCGCAGTCCCCGGCGCGGTGCTCAGCAGCAGTTCCAGCTCGTCCTCCCCCGCTGCGTGGGCCGATTCCCTGAGATAATCGGCCATGGCCCCTTCCGTGAAGTACTCCGGCAGGCGTTTCTCCATCTTGGGGCGCCGCACGGTCCGCACGGGGTTGGATTTCAGTTTTCCTTCTTTGATGAGGTAGTTGCAGTAGCCGCTGAGCGCGCTCATGTGCAGGTGCACCGTGCGGGGCTTCAGCCCCCGCTCGATCATGTGTGCCTCGTATTCCCTGATACGGGAAGGGATCAAGTGCGGGGTTATGTCATCCTGAGGAGCGTCTGCGACGAAGGAACTGAAGCCCATTAACGCATCGGCATACAACGCCTGCGTACGGGGCGAATACCTCCGGACATCCCGAATGTACGCGATATAATCGTCTATTGTCATTCTGAGCGAAGCGAAGAATCTATCAAGCCCATTTCTGCCGCCTTCTGCCGCATGTAGGCATCGGCCGCCTCGAAGGTATAAGGAATTTCCCCGTCCAGGACGGCGTTCTTCACCATCTCCTTGAGCTGGCCGATCACGCTGCACGGCTCCAGGTGGAACACCTGCATGATGTAGTCTCCGGTGATGGGGTTCTTCCAGTTGCGGATTTCGTCCTTGGCTTCTACCTCGGCCATCTTGGCCTTGACCTGCTCGAAATTGTGACGCAGGCGGGCCACTTTGGCGGGATTCTTCGAGGTGATATCGGCATTGCACAGGAGCATGAGGTCGTCGATGTCGTTGCCCGCATCGAAGAGGAGGCGGCGCACGGCGCTGTCGGTGACTTCGTCGTCCACCAGGGCGATGGGCCGCAGGTGAAGGTTCACCAGCTTCTGGACGTATTTCATCTTCTCGTTAAGAGGCATCTTGAGCTTCTCGAAGATCTTCGGGACCATGCGGGCGCCGATGACTTCGTGCCCGTGGAAGGTCCAGCCCTGGGTGGCGCTGTAGCGCTTGCTGGCAGGCTTGCCTATGTCGTGCAGCAGGGCGGCCCAGTGGAGCCAGAGATTCGGCTCCTTCCCGGCTTCTATTTCGAAGGCGACGACGTTGTCCACCACCTGCAATGTGTGGGTGAAGTTCTCCTTGTGGCCTTTGCCGTCAACGGTTTCCACGCCTTTGAGCTGGCTCAGCTCCGGAAGGAACTGCTTCAGCAGGCCGGTATCTTCCAGCAGTTGGAAGGCCATGGACGGTTGCGGCGTCATGAGCATCTTGTTCAGTTCCTCGACGATGCGCTCGCGGCTTAGTATCTGAAGCCTGTCGGCCATGTTCTTCATGGCCTGGATGCTTTCGGGAACTATTTCGAACTTGTGTTCGGGGGTGCTCAGTTTCGTTGCGAAGCGGATCGCGCGCAGCATGCGCAGGGGGTCGTCGGAGTAGGTCTGTTCGGGTTCCAGCGGGGTGCGGATGATGCCCGCCGCCAGGTCCTTGATGCCGCCGAAGGGGTCCACCAGGGCGCCGAAGTCCTCTTCGTTCAGGGAGAAGGCCATGGCGTTGATGGTGAAGTCCCGCCGCAGCTGGTCTTCCTGCAGGGTGCCGTCCTCCACGATCGGCTTCCGGCTGTCCCTGTTATAGCTCTCCTTGCGGGCTCCCACAAACTCCACTTCCATGCCGTGATACTTGAGCATGGCCGTTCCGAAACTTTTGAACACGCTCACCCGCGCATGCGTCTTGGCCGCAAGGGCTTTGGCCAGGGCAATGCCGGCATGCTCCACGCCGGGAGTGCTCTCCACCACAATGTCGATGTCCTTGTTGGGGCGTCCCAGGAAGCAGTCCCGCACATAGCCTCCGATCACGAAAGCCCGCACGCCCAGTTCCCTGGCCGTTTCGCTCACCAGCTTGAACACCGGATTATCCAGATATCCTTCAGTAATGGTCATAGCATATCCTCCCACATGGGGGCTTTCTGCATGAACTGCCATCCATCGGCCTGTCGCTCAAAGATGAACGTCTTGATACCGTTGGTGATGACTATATAGTTCACATTGAGTTCGTTGTTATAGCGCAGGGCTTGGTCCACCACATTTTGGTCCAGCGTCACCTCCGGCCGCTTGCACTCCACGATCATCATCGGCTCCGCGGCGCGGTTATAGACCACTATATCGGCCCTGTACTCCTTTCCCGCATGGCTGAACGCCACCTCGCTGCCCATCATGTGCTCCGGCACCTTCATGCCCTGATGCAGCACCCCGATGAACCACTGTCTCACAGCCTCCTCCGGCGTATTCTTCACGCTCTTCCGCCGCAGCGGGTCCCATATGTAGTCACTTTCCATATTTCTCTTCTAATTCACGTCAAAGTTAGCCAAATTCCCCAATTCCTGCAAATGCGCCCCGCGCCCTCCTCTTGCCCCCGGTTAAAGCACACTTTCGCCAATCTAAATCGTATTAGCGTGCTTTAACCCCGCCTCATACACCCACTTAAAGCACACTTTCGCCAATCTAAATCGTATTAGCGTGCTTTAACCCCACCTCATACACCCACTTAAAGCACACTTTCGGCCTCCTGACCCCCATCATCGTGCTTTAACCCCATATTGCGACCATAGTTAAAGCACACTTTCGCCAATCTAAATCGTATTAGCGTGCTTTAACCCACCCTCGCGACCCCACTTAAAGCACACTTTCGGCCACAGAACCCCCATCACTGTGCTTTAACCCAACCGCCTCCAGCGAAGCGGGATTGTGCCCATTCTTTCCCTATGAAGCCGCCAACAGAGTGCGAAAAAAAAGCAAAAATTCGTCATATATTTGCCGCATGATCGGCCATACACGTGCGTCAAGGCCACATTTTGCCAATTATCCGTTTCATTTTTGATGAAACGGATAAGTTTTCTGTACTTTGCAAAAATGGAACAGACATGGACACATTTACTCCAAAAGGCATTGATGACTGCTATCATGTGTACTCGGACGGAACTCGGATTTTGGTACTGTGCGACACGGATGAAGACCACATTTACATGATGAATCAACTGGCTGTTGCCGCCTACTTCTGCCATCTGCGGATACTAGCGCTGGAAGTGATGAGAACGCATTTCCATATAGTGCTCCGTGGCCAGGCAGAGAAAATAGAGAAGTTTAAGATTCAGGTTAAAAGATTGATAGTAAGGCGATACAATAAGGAAGGGCTGGGCGAACTTGTCAAGAATTCCATTTCTATACAGGCCGATAAAATCCTGAACGATGAGGAACTGCGCCGTAAGATCATTTACGTTTTGAGAAACTGCACCGAGGCCGGATATCAGTTTCTGCCGGAAGACTACCCCTGGGGCCCGGGCAACGTATATTGCCACTTGGAGAAGAATCACTACAGAAGCGTGGGAGATTTGGACTACCGTGATGCCTGCCGACGGTTCCGCACCCGTGTAAAACTCCCTGCAGCGTGGCGATACGACGAAAAAGACATGCTCGTACCGGCAAGTTACATTGATGTAAACTACTTGAAACAGAACGTTTTTCTTACCCCACGCCAGTACATCGCCTTCCTGAGTGTAAAGAAAAAGGACCTGGCCGAAATGGAAGCAGCCGACGCCCGCCCTTTCCTGGAAAAGAAGGACGAAAGCCGACTGCTGAAGGAAATCGAAGAGGTTAGCAACAAGAGATACGGCATCTCCGTCAAACAATTGAGTCAGGCCGATAGAATCGCCCTGGCAACGCAGATGTGGAACCAGGGCAAAACGTTTTCCATCAAGCAGTTGGCCCGTCTGACTAGAAACAATGAGGACGTGCTAAGAACCATCCTGCACGTCCCCAAGAAAGAATAATCTTATTCCGAAAGCAGATACTTTTTCCAGAAGTCCTGGTTGGCCCGCTCGAAGTGAGCGCGCTGGTAGCCGCGGTAGCCGTGCATGCCGTCGGGATAGATCATGAACTCGAAATCGCCCCCCCGCCCTTGCAGGACATCGATAAGCTGCAGGGTGTTCTGGAAGTGGACGTTGTCGTCCCCGGTGCCATGGGTGAGTTTGAGCATCACGGGAGCCACGCCGGAGCCGTAACCCACTTTGGCAGGATAGCCCTTCATCCGCCGGATGACGGCCGTCTCCCGGTAGCCGTCCGGATTGTCCTCGGGCGTGGACATGAAGCGTTCGGTGTAGTGGGTGTCGTACAGGGCCCAGTCGTACACGCCGCCGCCGGCGATGCCGTAGTGGAAGTACTCGGGGGCTTCGGCCACCAGCAGCGCAGTCATGGTGCCGCCGAAGCTGAAGCCTTCTACGCCGATCTTATCGGCCTTCACGTACGGGAGGCTCTGTAGCCACTTGGCCCATTCGATGAAATCGCTCACCTCCACCGTTCCCAGGCGCTTGTAGATGGCGTCGGTGCCGGCCCGGCCGTTGTGGCCTGCCGCGCGGCAATCGGCTATGAGCTCGATGATACCGTTCTGCCGATACCAGGCATACCGCGAAGGGGCCACCCAGCGGTCGTGCACTTCAGGGGAATCGGGGCCGCCGTAGATGTCCACGTGCACGGGGTACTTCTGCGAGGGATCGAAGTTCTCCGGATAATAGATGACGCCCGGGAGCTCCAGACCGTCCACCGTGATGGAGACGAGCTCGCCCGTGCCATCGGCCTGTCCTTCCATGGCGCCCACCAGCGTGGAGTGGCCCTTGAGGTCGTGCAGACGCACTTCCCAGGGCGTGCGGAGGTTCGAGGCCAGCGTCACGAAGTGCTTCCCGTCGGGGGCGAAGCTCACATCGGCCAAGTTCATCGCGGTGTCGGTAAGGGCCGATATCACCCCCTTCGGCGACACCTTGTACAGCGCTTTGCGCACGTGGGAGTCGCGCTCGGCGGCGAAGTAAACGGTGCCGTCGTTGTCGGCACGAAGCAGGACGATGCGCCAGTTGGGACCGTCGGTGAGGCGCTTGAGCGTGGCGCCGTCGTAGCTCAGGAAATAGATCTGCTGCCAGCCGGTTTCAAAGCTGCGCACCATGTATAAACCCTTGTCGGTGAAGAGCATATCCTCCATCCAGTCCAGCCAGGTGGAGACCTCTTCGTGATAGATGGCCTTCTTGCTGCCGTCGGCCGGATTCACCGCGTACAGGTCCAGGGTGTTCTGGATGCGGGGCTCGCGGGCTACGTAGAAGGTCTTGCTGTCGGCCCCCCAGAAGGGTGTGCCGAAGTATTGGTCGTCGCGCGGGTCGAAATCGGCCCATGTGATGGCGCCGTCGTTCAAGTGGGCAAAGCCGATGCGCACTTCGGGGTTGCGTTCGCCGGCCTTCGGGTAATGCGTGCGGCGGAGGGTCCCGTCCTGGCCGAAGGGCGAGTAGATCGGGAACATCGGCACGTCGGTGTCGTCAAAGCGGTAGAAGGCGAGGGTCCGGGAGTCGGGGCTCCACCAGAAGGCGCGGTAACGCGAAGGCCGGCCGAAGATCTCTTCATAGTACACCCAGCTGGCATAGCCGTTCATGATGGTTTCGGTGCCGTCTGTGGTGAGCCGGGTCTCCTTGCCGCTGGCGATATCCACGACCCATAAATCATTCGCGCGCGTGAAGGCGAGCTTGGTGGAGTCCGGGCTGTAGGTCAGGTTCACGGCGCCTTCCGGCTGCAGGGGAAATTCGGCGTACTTTTCGGGAGCCTTGACGCCGTCCTTACGGGTTGTACGGTTTCTCCCCACCGTGAGGGAGAAACAGGTGCTGTCTGTATAGCTGCCGTCGTAGGAAAATGCGACTTCCTTGTTACTCAGCCACTTATAAGCAGCCGGAATACGGTCCCGGGCCGACTGTGCCTCCGCCGTGAGGCCCCCCGTGAGGCCCGCCGCCACCAGCAACAGGGCCACTGTAATCCATTGGTTCGTTTTCATGCCAATAAAGTTACGAAAAAAACTCGTTGCCGCCATCTTTTGGTTGGGTTAAAGCACAGTGATGGGGGTTCTGGGGCCAAAAGTGTGCTTTAACCGGGTGTATGAGGTGGGGTTAAAGCACAGTGATGGGGGTTTTGTGGCCGAAAGTGTGCTTTAACCGGGTGCATGAGGTAGGGTTAAAGCACGCTAATACGATTTAGAATGGCAAAAGTGTGCTTTAACCGGGCTGCGCGTGGGCGTTGCGATGGCCGAAGGAAATTTGGTTTTTCGGGCCCCGTCCCGAAAAATAAATTTCTTCGGCCGTGGGCCCAATGAGGCATAGATTCTTCGCCAAGCTCAGAATGACAAAACATGTGCTGCGCGTGGTCCTAACGGGACCCAAACACCTTATCCGGGAAATTGACCAGATACACCTGGGAGACGGCGCGGGTAAGGGCGGTGTAGAGCCACTTGATGTCGTCGTCCGTCACATCGTCCTGCCAAAAGGGGTTGTCGATGAACACGCACTGCCACTGCCCGCCCTGGGCCTTGTGCGTGGTGATGGCATGGGCGTACTTGATCTGTAGCGCAGAATAGAACGGATCCTCCCGAACGGCCTCGTAACGTTTCCGCTTGGCGCCAATGTGGTCATAATCGGCCCAAACGCCCTGCCAGAGGGCCTGGGAAGCGGCGTAGTCGAGGGAGGGAGCGTCGGAAGTGAGGGTGTCCAGCAGGACCTTCATCTCGACCTCCTGGTTGCCGTAGTCGGGAAGGGCGATGCAGGCGTCGGCGAAGTGCAGGCCGTATCGCTCCTCGAAATGTTTGATCCACACGAGCGTGCCGATGTCACCGTTGGCAATATAATCAGTCCCCTCCAGCCCGGAGAGGTAATGGTTCTTCACCACCATGAGTTTTTCGCCCCGGGTGAGCTGCTCCTCCCGGTAAAGGACCTGGCCGCGGATGCCCAGGTTGTATCGGCCTGCACGCTTGTTGGACCGGCACAGCACCACAACCTCGTCCTCGCCGTAGCGTCCGTAGGCGTCAGAGAGCGTTTCCAGGAGCTCGCCGCCGGAGATATGCGCAAAGTCGGGGAATCCCTCGCACGTGAGACCCAGCCCCCCGACGGGCAGCGCATCCTGCAGGGGAAGCAGGTCCCTCAGGTGCGTCGCGTTCACCAGGATCCCGGAGCCGGCCGCCTGCCGGACCACCTGCGACAGCCCCACGTACGACACCCCGCCGAAGCCGTCCATATAGCTGGCCGATAAAGCCGGCGACGCATCCAGCCCCACGGGCGGAAGCTGCGCGGAGTCGCCCATCAGGATAAGCTTGCAGTCGTCCCCGGCGCGGACGAAGGAGACAAGGTCGGCCAGAAGGTCGCCCGTGCCGAATGCAGCCCCGACATCCCCGGCGGAAATGCCTATCAGCGACACCTCATCCACGATGAACAACGTGCTGCGGGCCTTATTGGGGGCAAGGGAGAAGGCGCCCATCCCGTCGGCCCCGAAGGATTTTTGCCGATAAATATGCTTATGGATGGTCGAAGCGGGACGCCCGGCATACTGCGACAGGACCTTCGCCGCGCGGCCGGTGGGAGCCAGCAGCACGCACGGAACGGAAAGCTCGCGCAGCCCGGCGACCACCGCCGCCATGACGGAAGTCTTTCCGGTGCCCGCATAGCCGTTCACCACAAGGATGTCGCCGTCGGCCGATACGCAAAACGACGCCACCGCCTCCAGCAGCCGCGTCTGGTCCGCTGTTGCCTCGAAGGGAAAATGGGCGCAGAAAGCCTTGTAGAAAAACTCGTTACGCACGTCCCTGATACTTCCGGTTAAAGATGGAGGAAAGCACCGCGAAGATGGGGTAGATTTCCACACGGCCCAGGAACATGTTCACGGAAAAGATAATCTTGAGGGGGTTGGGCTCGGCCCCGTAATTGCCCAGGGAGCCGATGCTTCCCAGCGACGGCCCAACATTGGCCAGCGTGGAGATGGAGCCCGTAAGCGCATGCCCGTTCGGATCCCCCACCAGCAGGCACAGGATGGCCGAAAAACCCACCAGCAGGAAGAACAGGGCCAGGTACAGGATCTGGGGATAGATTTCTTCGTCGTGGAGGACGCGGCGGCCTACCCGCACTTCAAATACAGAGGTAGGATACAGCGTCTTCTGGATTTGCATGTGGATAGCCTTGAAGAGCACCATCACACGGTCTACCTTCATACCGCCGGTGCAGGATCCGGCGCAGCCGCACACCAGGCTCACCAGCATGAGCATATAGCACGGCCGCAGCGTCCGTCCCACCAGCGTCACGAAAATGAGGCCGAAGTGGATGGACGCCAGGAACATGAACACGATGGTGATGATGTTGATGAGCGTGGAGTCGAACGCGCCGATACTGAGGTTGCGCGTGGAGAAACCGCCCGCCGCACACACGGAGAACGCGTGGCAGATGGCGTCGAAGGGGCTCATCCCCGCCAGGAAGTAGCTGATGAAAGCGGCCGCGCAGAGGCCCAGGTACACCCACGCAAAGATGGACACCGTCTTGTTGGCGCGGCTGCGGTAGTCGTCGCGGGAAAGCGACGACAACTCCATATTCGTCAGGCGCAGCCGGATGGGCGACGACGTGGGAATAATGAGCAGCAGGAACACCACAACACCCAAGCCGCCGATAAAGTGCGTGGACGCCCGCCAGAAGACGAGGCTCCGGGGCAGGGATTCCACATCGGCCAGGATGGTGGCGCCGGTGGTGGTGAAGCCCGAGACGCTCTCGAACCAGGCATTCACCAGTGTAAAGGGGCCGCCCCACAGCGCGTAGGGCATGGCACCGAACACAAAGGACAGCAGCCAGGACAGGAAAATGATCATGTAGCCGTCCTTCAGGGATATCTGGGCCGTCTTCCGCACAAAGATAAAGGGGAAGATACCCATGGTGAAAGTAATGGTGAAGCTGATGAGCAGCGGACCCAGCGCGCTGTCGCCTTCCCGCAGGGAGACGAAAGCAGACAACAGCATGAACAGCGCACTGACGAGCAGCGCGATGCCCAC
>JAEEGJ010007643.1_pt1 | contig 30742 bp, 23 predicted proteins | sample 8958761 | NCBI WGS metagenome assembly JAEEGJ01 (sample SAMN16246546, study PRJNA631951) | gut metagenome | biome: gut microbiome; feature: rumen; material: RS-attached | host: Bos | place: Iran: Karaj | collected 2018-10
AAGTACCCGCCGACCAGATAGAATCCCTAAAGTCCACCCTGGCCCAAGACCCTCGTCCGCGCTATCACGATGATCCCACCCGCATCTACGGCATGCCATTCCTGAATCTCGACATAAGATTCAAAGTCTCCGCCAATGTCCTGACGGTTGTAGAAATAAAATAAAAAAGTTTGGTATAAGCCTACATGCCTACACAAAATTGCTCAAAACCCGCATAAACACTAGGCTTTATGTAGGCTTGAAAATCTGTAAATGGCTAAAATACAGCAAATTACGTAAAAATCGTGTAGGCATGTAGGCTGTTTGCGAAGTTTTTATTTGAATTTTCAGCATATCATGTACATTTCAGGTTGTTTTTTTTCTCGCATAAATATTTGGCTGAATGAAGATTTGTACGTACCTTTGCATTGATTAATTAAGAAACTGATAAAAACCTAACATTGTATATGAGTACAAAACTGAAATCATTATTGCAGCAGTTGCTGCTTAGTCCACGTAAGTTTCCTGTAGAGTTAGCCCTGGGGATAGCATTCTTTATTATTGCCGTCTGGGATACTGAGACAACAGTGTGGAGCGAAACGGCCGGCCATATGGTTAGCGACATCAATGGCGATATCCTATGTTTCTTCGTGCCGCTGATGGCGCTTACATTCTGGCTCCATCGCGTTAATCGTTGGGCTTACTTCGCCTCGTTCTTTATATTCCTGCCCCTGATGATGCTCGACTTGAAGCCTTTCCTATGGACATACGGATTCACGTTCACCTATGTACTGGCTGCCATACTGCTCATTATCGGCAATAGGCGATTGGATAACCGCTCGTTTGCAGCTCATTCGCTGCATGTGGCTACGCAGATGTTCTTCGGGTTGCTGATATCAGGCATCCTCTATATGGCTGTCTTGGCCATCATGGCCTCGTTCTTCTATATCTTTGGCATCGATGAGCCAAGACATTTCTACGAGTATATCGCCCAGTTCATCTTTTTTGTGCTGGCTCCGCAAATATGTTGTACGCTGGTTCGTCAGAACGAAGATGATGTCAAGGAACCCTTCAAGATACTTCGGCTTATACTCAATTTTATCCTATCGCCAGCCGTTATCATTTACACCATCATCCTCTATACCTATTTTATAAAGATTATTTTCGAGTGGGACTTGCCCAAGGGCGGCGTGGCTTGGATGGTGATGGGATTCATCACGGCAGCATTGATAGGTCGTGTGGCTCAGTCGATACTCAGCCAGCGATACTACGACTGGTTCTACAGCCGATTCACGCTGATTGCCATTCCTCCGCTCATCATGTACTGGATCGGTTCCATCTACCGCATCCGCCTCTACAGTTTCACTGAGAGCCGCTTCTATCTGATGGTGGCAGGTGTGCTGATGACGCTTTTCGTACTGATGCTGTTCCGTGAGCGCACCCGTCGCTATCAGCTTATGGCGCTCATCTTTGGTGCTGCCATCATTCTCTTCACTTATATCCCAGGTATATCCGCCAAGAGCATCGGACTGGCCTGTCAGAAACAGCGGCTCACGGAACTTATCAGCGAACTGAAACTGACGGATGCCAAAACGGGCAAGTTGAACGATGATCTTGACACTTGGAGTATCAAGCAGGACAGTATGCTATGCGAGCGATACAAGGATGTAAGCAGTGTCATCAAGTATGTACGCGATGGAATCGGCGACAAAGAGTTTGAGGCAAAATATGGCAAATGGACTCATTCTGAGTACAGCTTCAACTACGCCAAGTCTCAGAATACCGATTATAGTGATTACGATACGTATAGCAGGCGTAAGCCTGTTGAGTTAGGCGAATACACTGTCATGCTCCCCTCAAAAGCATACGAATATAGTTACAATGAGCAGAAGGTAATTATCACCATGGATAAGGATACCGTTCTAGTTTATCCTATTCAAAAGATGGTTAGCCAAGACACTTCGCTCTTGCATCATCCCGACCAACTGCTCACTTATCGCAACGACTCACTGATGCTGGTGCTCGAAGGCGTATGCATGAAAGATACCGTCATTACAGATGTAAGATACTACGGCCTCCAGTTATTCAGAAAACAGAAAAAATAAACTACCAGAATTGTATGACAAGATGTGTATCTATGACAGAACCTACGATGCCGAGATATCCAGGTGGAACAGAGAATATGTTTGAGTTTATTAAAGATAACCTACGCTGGTCAGGTGATGACGATGCTTGCATACTTTAAAGAAAAGTGGAACAGGCATTAGTCTATCCCCAATAGTTTGGCTAGTGGCTTGGTCCAGTCCTCATTGTTTTTGGGGAAGAGTGTCTGAATGCCAAGGGCTTTCGCTGCTTCGATGTTCTTTTGGCCGTCATCGATGAAGAGGGTTTCTTCGGGTGTGGATTGCTGGCCTTCGAGCATCATCCTAAATATTTCAGGAGATGGTTTCATCTGTTTGCATTGGTAGCTGAGATAGAGGTGGTCGAAGTAGTATTCAATGGAGTGACTGTTGCCATCAAACTCGTTGCTCATGGCCCATTGCATCATATAGGGATTGGTGTTTGACAGCAGACATACTTTGTAGCCGAGTTGGCGTAATCTCAGCAGCATCTGCAGATTACGTTGTGGCACGGCTTCTACATAACCATGCCAGGCATATCTACACTCATCGTGAGATAGTTCTCGCCCCACGAGACGGCTTATCTCTGTACGGAATTGCTCAGGTGTAATTAGACCTTTTTCTAAATCTCCGAAGATACCTTGCTGGCAAAAAGCATCAAGATGCTTCCGTGCATCACTTAGTCCGATCTCTTCGAATCGCTTGACTGCCTGTTCGTAGCTTAAGGCTATAACCACGCCGCCCAAATCGAATGCAATGTTCCTTATTAGTTGACTTGTCATTTTAAGGATGTATTTTTGATTGCAAAAATACGAATATTATTTCGATAAGCAAAATATTAATAAGAAAAAATATTCAGCCAAAAGTTTGGTGCTTTCGTTTTTTATTACTAACTTCGCAGCCAAAATTAATCCAAAACTTAAAACCTATAAATATGAAGAAGTTATTATACGTATGCGCGCTGTTGATAGTAGCAATGGCCTGCAACAACAAACAGCAGAAGCAAAAGTCAAAACTATCAGAGGCAGACAGTATGTTAACGGATGCTTTTTTAAAACAGAATTTTGACAGGGCAATAGGGTTGGCTGACAGTTTTGAGCAAGCTGGAGTCTACTCGTTTATACATGCCTCTAGAAGACGAGGAGAAGTTTATGAAGGAATTAGAAAGTTTGATAAGGCTACAGCTGAGTTTGAAAAGGCTGTAAACACAGCAACCCCAGATAATATTCAAGACAGTGTGAGCTATATAACTTGTCTTAGTAATTTGGTTCAATTACAAGGTATACATGATGATTATGAGACATTGTTGAATACTGCTATGCCTGTGATGGAAATGCTAGAAAACTTTAACTGTCCTAAAGAATATGCCCCGCAAATATTGCTTCCGAAGGCAATGACTTATATGTTTGTAGGCTATGCACAAACAAATCTGGATAAGGAAAAGGATGCTGAAAAATCATATGAGACTACTTTCAAGAACATTATAGAATTATCTAAGGCCGACACAAATATTAATCAACAAATGAATTGCCTTATTTGTATTAATCAAATTTCGAGGTTTAATTTTGAGAAGAAAAACTACGAAAAGATGGCTCTATGGGTGGAACGAGTCGACTCTTTTGCTAATGTGATGTTAGAACGCAAAAATATACCAGAGAAGTATAAGGCCAGAATAAACGAAATTATTGACTGCCGCCACATGGAACTGGCTATGGGACAAAATAAGATGGACGAGGCAAAACGGTATTATGAGAGATATAAAGAGTCGAACGATGCTAAGAGTGTAGATGGACGATATATGATTGTAGAATACCTTGTTGCTGCCCATCAATATGCCGAGGCTGCCGATGCATTCCCAAGCGCATTTAACGGCATGGTGAAGAAATACGATATAAAGCCATCGTTTCAATTGCTGGAAATGCTGAATAAGAAATTCGAAGCTAACTATAAGGCTGGACGCAAGGATTCGGCACTGGCTACGGCAAATTATACGTTTGAGAACCTTGACTCGGCCATCTCGCGCGAGAAGCGAAGCCAAGCTACTAAGCTGGCTACCATCTACGAAACCCAACAGAAGGACGAGGAGATAGCGAAGCAGCAGATAGAGCTGACGCAGCAGCGAGTGATGGGACTTATTATCGCCATCGTATTGCTTACGGTGTTTTTTATCATTTATACAATGTTCCGCCGTCGCGCTGCAAGGCGTATGGCCGAGATGAAGGCTGCGCAGGAGCGCATTGAGAGCGAACTGCGCATTGCGCGAGATATACAGATGAGTATGGTGCCAAGCATATTCCCTGAGCGCGAAGGTCTGGATATGTTTGCCCAGATGACTCCAGCCAAGGAGGTTGGCGGCGATATGTATGGTTATGTGCTGTTAGGCGATAAACTGTACTTTGCTGTGGGCGACGTATCAGGAAAGGGAGTGCCCGCATCGCTGTTTATGGCCCAGGCCACACGCCTGTTCCGTACATTAGCGGCTCAGGGAATGATGCCGGCAGAGATATGCACACGAATGAACAATGCACTGAATGAGGATAATGAGCAGGGAATGTTTGTGACAATGTTCCTTGGCTTGCTTGATCTGCAGACGGGGCATCTCAGTTTCTGCAATGCAGGCCATAATCCTCCAATCGTAGGCGGTGGCGACAATCAGGGCGACTTCCTTGAGATGCAGCCTAATGCACCTATCGGTCTTTTCCCAGACTTGGAGTACGAAGGCGAGGAGATAGAAAGCGTTAAGGGGCGTGCTCTGTTTATCTACACCGACGGACTGAACGAGGCCGAGAACCCACAGCAGGAGCAGTTTGGCGACGAACGGTTGTTGAGCATACTGCGCAACACCCATTTTGACAGTGCAAAGCAGGTAATAGAATCGCTGAAGGAAGAAATAGAAAATCATCGTAAGGGTGCCGAACCTAACGACGACCTTACGATGATGTGTATAAGAGTTAACTGATTAATCTTCGTCGACGTGCTCCTCGCGGTGGACGGTCAAGCCGAAGCCGTAGAGGGCTACGGTGATGTAGCAGAGTAGGGGGATGATGAAGGGGACTACCATATTGGTATCATCGGCAATGATGCCTACCAACAGGAATCCGCATCCGCCTACAGGCGTCATCATCAGTATGCTGGATGCACTCTTGGTGAGCGAGCCCAGATTGCGAACGGCCAGCGAGAAGATGGTGGGGAACATAATAGCCTCGAACAGGTAGTTGCCCAGCAGACCTATCATAGAGATACGTCCGAAATTCATCAGTACCAGCATGATGCAGGCCACACTTCCACAGCCGCAGAAGAGAAGCATCTTTTCTGCAGGAATCCATCGCATGATGAAGCTGCCACCAAAACGGCCAACCATAAAGAATGCCAATGCGCCAGTTAGCACCAATGATGCTGTGCGATCGTCCATCCATCCCATGCCTGTAACGTAGTTGATGAAGTAGCTGTTGATAGAAATCTCAGCTATCTCGTAAGCCAACAGGGCGATGAGGCCGTATACGAAGAACTTATGATGCCAGATGCGCATAAGCGGTTCGCGGCCATATTTCGCTTTCTCCTCGAGTCCGTCGTTGTGCTTTATCTCTGGCAGACGAACACCTGTGAATACGGCTGCAATCACCAATACCACAAAACCAAGTATCACGTATGGTATCTCGACATTTCCACCATTATCGCTGAACAGGAACTGGCCAACGGCAAACGTGGCAAACAGGCAACCCAGACCATTGAACGACTGCGAGAGGTTCAATCGGCTGGATGCAGAGTTCTTTCCTCCAAGTTCGGTTACGTATGGATTGGCTGCCGTCTCAAGGAATACCAATCCCACGCTGATAATGAACAGCGCAAATAGATAGGCATCGAATGTGCCAGCCTCAGTACACGGCACAAACAGCCACGAGCCGAGGGCAAAGAGCAGCAGTCCGAACACTACGCCTCGACGATAGCCGAAGCGATTGATAAACAGTCCTGCAGGGATAGCCATCAAGAAGTAGCCCATATAGGTGGTAACCTGTATGAGCGACGACTGGGTGATAGAGATGTGCATCTCGTTCTGGAAGTGCTTGTTGAGCACATCCAGGATGGCACGGGCAAATCCCCAAAGAAAGAAGAGTGTGGTAATCAATACGAACGGCACCATGTAGTTGGTGCCGTTCGCCCTAAAAAGTCCGTTTTCTTTTTTCACGTTTATTTTTCAGTATCAATGAGCTTCCAGATGCCGGCAGCACATGCGCCACCTACAAATGGGCCTACGATGAATATCCAAAGATTAGCCAATGCCTCGCCACCCTGGAATACTGCAGGTGCGATAGAACGTGCTGGGTTGACTGATGTGCCTGTGTAGCGGATGCAAACCAGGTGAACCAGAACGAGTGACAGACCGATGGCAAGACCAGCAAAGTTGTTGGTAGCACCGTTAGTCTTGGCTGTAGCACCCAGTACTACGAGTACGAATACACATGTGAAGATGATCTCGGCCAGCAGACCTCCCAATACACTTACGTTGGCCTGGAGATCGTTGGCTCCTGTGCCTTCTAGACCAGGAACATTCTCTGTGAGTATATACAACAGCAGTGAGCCGATGAAAGCACCGATAACCTGGAAGAGCATGTACATGCCACAGTCCTTGCCGCTCATACGACCGCTAAGGAAGCAGCCCAGAGTGATTGCAGGATTGATGTGGCAACCGCTGATTCCGCCAATGGTGTAAGCCATAGCAACCACAGCCAGACCAAAGGCAAAAGCAGTTCCTACCACAGCGGGAATGTTGTTTACAGGATCACAACCCAGACTAACGGCAACACCGCAGCCCATCAGTACAAGCACCATAGTGCCTACCATTTCTGCTAAATACTTTTTCATAATGTTACAGTTTAAAAATGTTGATTGTTATACTTATTTCTGAGCGCAAAGATACAAATTATTTCGTTTCGTGCAAATATTTTCGCAATATTTTTGTACTTTTGCACCATGATGGAATTATTTAAAGAAAAAAAAGTATTGTATGTGCATGGCTTTGCATCGTCAGGCCAGAGTGGTACGGTGACACGTATCCGTGAGGTACTGACCGAGGCTAATGTGATAGCTCCCGACCTGCCAATACACCCAGAGGAGGCCCTGACTCTATTATATAAGATATGTGAAACCGAGAAGCCCGACCTGATAATCGGCACATCGATGGGCGGCATGTATGCCGAGATGCTACACGGCTTTGACCGTATACTGGTGAACCCTGCTTTGAGGATGGGCGACACGATGAAGGATCACGGTATGATAGGTGCACAGCACTTTCAGAATCCACGTCAGGACGGTGTGCAGGACTTCATGGTGACCAAGGCGCTGGTTAAGGAGTATAAGGACATAACCGAGAAGTGCTTTGCTGCTATCGACGACGAGGAGCAGAAGCGTGTGTGGGGGCTGTTCGGCGACGAAGATACTACGGTGAATACATACGATCTGTTTCGCGAGCACTACCATCAGGCAGTACGTTTCCACGGCGAGCATCGCATGAACGACAACTCGTTTATGCACTCTGTAGTGCCAGTGATACGTTGGGTTAGCGATCGGCAGGAGGGTAGGGAGCGTCCTATCGTATACATCAGCATCAGTGCGCTGATAGATCAGTACGGCAAACCTCGCAGTTCGTCGCAAAAGGCTATACGCCAGTTGATAGAGACTTATCAGCTATACTTTGTTGCCCCTGCTACAGTAGATGCAAGTAATTATGCCGAGGTGAACGACTGGCTGTATGAGTACATAAATGTGCCTGCCTATGGTCATACCATCTTTACTAATCAGCCGCAACTGCTCTATGGCGACTATCTGATTGATACTCAGAAGGTTGACGGTATGGCTACGCTGATACAATTCGGATCGGACACCTTCAAGACGTGGGACGATATAATCCCATACTTTGAGAGGTTGGGAGGTCAATGAAAGATTTTAGTAAAATTTAGAGGAAATAGTTTGGCGGTTACATAAAATCTTCATATTTTTGCAGAGGTTTTAACGACTTTGCTTTACGTATGAAATATATCGCCTTGCCTACCAACGAAATCCGCCAGCTTTCTTTTTATCTGGCGATGGAGGAATATGTGGCTCGCCATGTCAGCGAGCCCGATTGCTTTTTTATGTGGCAGGTTGAACCTAGCGTGATATTCGGTCGTAATCAGGTGCTGGAAAACGAGGTTAGCCTGGAGTATTGCAAGGCGAATAACATCAAGATATATCGCAGAAAGAGCGGAGGCGGCTGTGTGTATGCCGATATGGACAACCTGATGCTGTCGATGGTTACTGACGGCGATCAGGTGGGATTTACATTCAACCGATTTGTTACGTTGTTACAGTTGGTCCTACACAAGATGGGTATAGATGCCACAAGCACTATGCACAACGATATTATGATAGGCGACAAGAAGGTGTGCGGAACAGCATTCTATCAGTTGCCTGGCCGCAGTATCGTTCATAGCACTATGCTCTACGATACGAATATGCAGCATATGCTGAACGCTATCACGCCAGGTCCTGAGAAACTGGAAAAGAAGGGAATACAGAGCGTTCGCCAACGCATAACCTTGTTAAAGGACCACACGCAGATGACACTAGACGAGGTAAAGACGCTAATACGCAACACGCTATGCGACGGCGAGCTGATGCTAACTAGCGAGCAAGTGGTAGAGATAGAAAAGATAGAACAAGGCTACCTGAAATCAGAGTTTATACATTTGATACAATAATAACAAAAAACAACAATAATCTATGGCAATTAAACAAGAATTAGAAAAGGAGAAAGAAAAACGTACGTGTCTGTACGAAAACCACATCGCAGAAGGAGCTTTCATGGCACCGTTTGCTGGTTTCGTTATGCCTATCCAATATGCCAATATCCAGTTGGAGCATCTGGCTGTGCGCAATAAGTGCGGACTGTTTGATGTGAGCCATATGGGCGAGGTGACGGTGAAAGGTCCAGATGCAGAGCGCTATGTTCAGCATATCTTTACCAACGATGTGGCTAATGCTCCCATCGGTAAGATATACTATGGTATGATGTGCTACGAGAATGGTGGAACAGTAGACGATCTGCTGGTTTACAAGATGGGCGAGAACGACTTCTTTCTGGTAATCAATGCCGCCAATATCGATAAGGATTGGGAATGGATGCAGCAGAACGCCAAGGGCTTTGACATCGACCTGCAGAATCGTAGCGACTACTACGGTCAGATAGCAGTTCAGGGGCCTGAGGCTGAGCATACCGTAGAGACTGTGCTTGGATTGCCTTGTGCAGAACTTGGCTTCTACACCGTAAAGACTATCGGCGATGTAATCGTGTCGCGTACTGGTTATACAGGTGAGGATGGATTTGAGATATATGCATCGCACGACTATATCCGCGAGTGCTGGGAGAAGTTGATTAAGGCTGGTGTTCAGCCTTGCGGACTGGGATGTCGCGATACATTGCGCTTCGAGGTAGGTCTGCCTCTCTATGGCGATGAACTGTCGGAGGATATCACCCCGATAATGGCTGGTCTTGGATTGTTTGTAAAACTTGACAAGGCTGAGTTTATAGGTAAGGATGCTCTGGCCAAGCAAAAGGCTGAGGGACCTGCAAAGAAACTGGTTGGCATAGAGCTGGACGATAAGGCTATACCCCGTCATGGCTACCCAGTGTTGAATATGCAGGGCGAGCAGATAGGTGAGGTGACTACAGGTTATCATTGTCTGTCGGTAGACAAGAGCGTGTGCATGGCACTGGTTGATGCACAATACTCAAAGCTGGATACAGAGTTGCAGATTCAGATCCGCAAAAAGGTGTTCCCAGGCAAGGTAGTAAAAAAGCAGTTCTATAACAAGAGCTACAAGAAATAGAAAAATGATCAAATAATAAAATAATAAACGTATGGCAAAAGTTATTGAAGGACTCTACTACTCAGAGTCGCACGAGTTTGTAAGAGTAGAAGGTGATTTTGGTTTTGTAGGTATCACAGACTACGCTCAGAATGCACTGGGTAATGTGGTTTATGTAGATATGCCAGAGGTTGACGACGAGGTTGAGGCTGGTGAGGAGTTTGGTGCTGTAGAGAGCGTAAAGGCTGCATCTGACCTGATTTCGCCAGTTAGCGGTACCGTAGTTGAGGTAAACGAGGCTCTCGACGATCAGCCAGAGCTCATCAACCAGGATGCCTACGAGAACTGGATTATCAAGGTACAGCTGAGTGACAAGGGTGATCTGGACAACCTGATGGACGCCAAGGCCTATGCTGCTTTCTGCGAAAAATAATGTTTAATCTTTAATGTTTAATCTTTAATGTTTAAATATTTTCCACATACAGAGTCGGACCTGAAGGCGATGATGGATAAGGTGGGTGTGAAAGATCTGGATGGTCTTTACGCCCAGATACCTGATGCCATCCGCTTTAAGAACGACTATCAGTTGCCATCGGAGATGAGCGAGATAGAGGTGCGTCAGTTGTTTGACAAACTCGGTTCGCAGAATCGGCAGATGACCTGCTTTGCCGGCTATGGTGTTTACGATCACTACACACCATCGGCAATACCAAGTCTGCTGCAGCGCTCAGAGTTCCTTACATCATATACTCCGTATCAGGCAGAGATTTCTCAGGGCACACTGCACTATATCTTTGAGTACCAGAGTATGATGGCCGAACTGACAGGTATGGACATCAGCAATGCTTCGATGTATGACGGTACTACAGCATGCGCCGAGGCAATGATGATGGCCGTAGCTGCTGGCAAGAAACAGAATAAGGTGCTGGTATCTGATACACTGAATCCCGATACCCGCAAGGTGCTTGATACCTATGCTCTGCATCAGGGCATAGAACTGGAGACGATAGCCGAGAAGGATGGTGTGACTGATATCGACGACCTGAAATCGCGTCTTGCCCAGGGTGGTGTTGCTGGTGTTATCGTTCAGCAGCCAAACGCTGTGGGTATAGTTGAGGACTACACAGGTTTTGCTGAGGCTTGTCATGAGCAGAAGGCACTATTCATTATGGACAGTGTGGCTGCCGACCTGGCTGTGCTGAAGACACCTGGTGAGTGGGGGGCTGATATAGCAGTGGGCGACGGTCAGTCGCTGGGTATCCCCATGCAGTGGGGTGGCCCGTATGTAGGCTATATGTGCTGCACAGAGAAGTTGATCAGAAAGATGCCTGGTCGTATCGTAGGTATGACCAAGGACAATCGCGATCAGCGTGCATTCGTGCTAACCCTCCAGGCTCGCGAACAGCATATCCGCCGTCAGAAGGCTACATCTAATATATGTAGTAACCAGAGCCTGATGGCACTATTTGTTACCATCTGCATGTCGTTGATGGGAAAGCAGGGACTGAAGGAGGCTGCTGAGCTGTCGTATGCCGGCGCTCACTATCTCTGCGACAAACTCTTGGCTACAGGCCGTTTCTCTCTTGTTTATGACAAGCCATTCTTTAATGAGTTCTTGGTGCGTTATGACGGCGATATGGACAAACTGTTCTCAACCTGTATGATGAATAACATATTCCCGGGTATTCGTATGACGGATGGTGGTTTGCTGATAGCTGTAACCGAAAAGCGAACAAAGGAGGAGATAGACTTCTTCCTGGATATGCTTAAGCTCGCAGACGGATTGAAATAACTAAATAGGCAAGAGATTATGAATAATAAACTATATGGTAATTTAATCTTTGAACTCTCAAGGGAGGGGCGCAAGGGTTATAGTCTGCCTAAGAACAATTATGGCAGTTACGAGATACCAGCTGCAATGAAACGTGCAGAAGATGCTACTCTGCCAGAGTGTGATGAACTGACGGTGGTGCGTCACTATACCAATCTTTCTAATAATAACTTTGGTGTAGATACTGGCTTCTATCCATTGGGATCGTGTACTATGAAATACAATCCCAAGATAAATGAGGAGATAGCTGCACTGCCACAGTTCCAGAACCTGCATCCTATGCAGCCTGCAGAGACCGTAAAGGGTGCTCAGGCATTAGTAACGCTGCTTGAGAAATCGCTCTGCGAACTTACAGGTCTGGCTCACTTCACATTTAAGCCCTATGCTGGTGCTCATGGTGAGTTGACTGGTCTGATGACCATCGATAACTACCATCGCAATCGTGGCGATATGACCCGCAAAAAGGTGGTTGTGCCTGATAGTGCTCATGGCACTAATCCTGCCTCGGCGGCAGTTTGCGGACTGGAGATAGTTGAGGTAAAATCGTTGGCTAATGGTCAGGTTGACTTCGAGGATCTGCAGCGCATCGTAGCTGAGCAAGGTAATGAGATTGCCGCTATGATGATGACCAATCCAAATACATTAGGACTGTTCGAAACCCGTATCCCTGAGATAGCAAAACTGATACATGACTGCGGTGGACTGATGTATTACGATGGTGCAAACCTGAATCCTATGCTTGGTGCTTGTCGTCCTGGCGATATGGGATTTGATGTGATGCACATCAATCTACACAAGACTTTCTCAACGCCTCATGGCGGTGGTGGTCCTGGTTCTGGTCCTGTTGGTGTTCGTGAGGGACTGCAGGATTGCTTCCCGTTTGTGTCGCCTTATCAAGGCAATTATGCAGTGATGATGCGTGCTTATGCATACATCCTTTCGCTAGGACGTGAGCATGTTAAGGAAGTCGGTCCGCTGGCAGTGCTCAACGCCAACTATATCAAGGAGAGTCTGAAGGATGTCTACGAACTCCCTATCGATGGCTTGTGCTGTCATGAGTTCGTGTTCGACGGCTTGAAGGATAAGAGTACGGGTGTAACCACTATGGATGTGGCCAAGCGACTGCTCGACTACGGTTATCATGCGCCTACCATCTATTTCCCGTTACTGTTCCACGAGAGTTTGATGGTTGAACCAACTGAGAACGAGTCGAAGGAGACACTAGATGGATTCATTGACGTGATGCGAAAGATCGCTGAGGAGGCTAAGACCGATCCTGAGATGGTGAAGGGTGCCCCACACACTACGCCAATCGGACGTGTTGATGATGTCCTGGCTGCCAAGCATCCTGTAACTACTTATAAGCAGTTAAAGAATGAACAAAACTGATCTGATTATCATCGGCGCGGGCCCTGGCGGTTACCGCGCCGCTGAATATGCTGCTAAGCAAGGCCTGAAGGTGGTTATCTTCGAAGGCTCTGAGGTAGGAGGTACATGTCTTAACGTAGGTTGTATTCCTACTAAGACCTACGTGCATAGCGCCACATTTGATGAGGCCCGTGAGCGTATGGTTGCAGTTGTAGCCCAACTCCGTCAAGGTGTTGAGGGTATTCTCTCGCATCCAAACATCACGCTGGTTCGTGAAAAGGGCGTGTTTGTGGATGCTCATACCGTTGGCGACTACACAGCTGATAACATCATCATTGCCACTGGTTCCGAAACCAAATGGCTTCCCATCAAGGGTGTCGATGATCCTCGTGTGGTAGATTCTACTGGTTTGTTGCAGCTGGAAACACTGCCAAAGCGTCTTGCTATAATCGGCGCAGGAGTAATCGGTATGGAGTTCGCCTCTGTGTTCAATCGCTTTGGTTCTGAGGTTACGGTCATAGAGTTTCTTAAGGAATGTCTGCCAGCCCTGGATAGCGACATCGCCAAGCGCCTGCGCAAGTATCTGGAAAAGCAGGGCATCACCTTTAAGATGAAGACTGCTGTCGAGAATATCGCAGATATCGATGCTGATGTAGTCCTAATGGCTACAGGCAGAAAGCCTCGTGTGCAGGCCGACTTTGCTAATGCAGGCATTGAATACGATGAACGTAAGGGTGTAACTGTAGATGAAAACTTCATGACTACCATTAATGGCGTCTACGCTATTGGTGATGTAAATGGAAAGCAGATGCTGGCCCATGCGGCTGAGATGCAAGCCATACGTGCAGTGAATCAGATCATCGGCAAGAAAGATGGTATGGACTTCAGCATTATGCCCGCTGCGATATTTACCCAACCAGAAGCTGCCTGCGTAGGTCCTACTGAGGATCAGTTGAAAGAGCAAGGTGTGTCATATGAATGCAAGAAGTCATTCTGGCGTGCTAATGGTAAGGCACTCGCTATGGGTGAAACAGAGGGACTATTGAAACTCTTTGTGTCGCCTGATGGTCTTGTCCTAGGTTGTCATTCTTACGGTGCTCATTCAGCTGACATTATACAGGAGGTAAGTGTACTGATGTGTAAACACACCACTATCAGCGAACTTGCTGACATGGTGCACATACATCCTACACTATCAGAAATATTAAAGTCCGCTGTGGAGTAACAACGGACTTTATAATCTACAGATTCTTTAATACTTTCTCAACAACTTTGGGGAAGTATTTCATTTCCAGTTGGTGTTCTTTTTCTGCGATGTCGTCGACAGTATCATCGGGCGAAATAGCAACCTTGTACTGGGCGATAATCTCGCCTGAGTCGCATACGGGAGTAACCCAGTGAACGGTCATTCCTGTCTCTGTCTCGCCAGCCTCTTTTACTGCTTCGTGCACATGGTGTCCCCACATACCCTTGCCGCCATATTTGGGGAGCAATGCTGGGTGAATATTGATGATACGGTGGGGATAGGCGTCAATTAAGAAGTTGGGAACCAAAGGCAGGAAACCTGCCAGTACGATAAAGTCGATGCTATACTTCTGCATCAGCGGCATCATAACGTCTGGGTTGTTTAACTCAGCCTTTGGAGTAACAGCGGTGGGTACACCAAGGTTTTCTGCACGGACTAATGCGTAGGCATCAAACTTATTGCTGACCACGAGAGCGCAATTCACACTCTCGGAGTCAGCAAAATACTTTATCAGATTCTCGCAGTTAGTACCACTGCCAGAAACGAATATCGCTATGTTCATACCAGGTGCTCGATGAGGTCGGCACGATCGCCAGGAAGCATATCGATTACAGGAATCTCAACCATAGTGTAGCAGCCTGGCTGCAGACGCATAGAAGCACGAGCAACATTTACCAGAACCTGACCAGTGAGGGCAGGGTTGTTGATGCTCATATTGAATTCCAAACGTTGGTTCTGAGTCTTACCAGAAACACCCTTGCGAACAAGGTTTACGCCATGTCCCATATCGCGAACATCGTCAACGCTCTCTACCTGGAATACGTGGGTCTCGTCGCTAGCGAAGTATGGATCAGCCTTGATAGCCTTTGTTACCTCTTCGAGCTTAGCGCCCTCTTCCAACTCTACATATACCATACGGCGGTGGATACCCTCGCCCAAGGGGATAGTCATGCTAAGTGCATTCTTTACACCCTCCTTAGAACGAACGCATACGCTGTGGCCCATTGACATACCTGGACCGAAGTTGGTGTAGCTCAGTCCCTTAGGAGCCAGACTCTGCATCAGTGTGCGAACGATAGAGTCTGAACCTGGATCCCATCCAGCTGCGATTACACTAACGGTGTTTGTCTCTTTGTTCAGTTTCATAAGACGCTCGCGATAGCCACGAATCTGTGTGTGGATATCGAAAGAGTCGACAGTGTTGATGCCAAGAGGAAGAATCTGATTGGCATACTCTTCACAACTACGTGTTGGAGTAGCAAGGATAGCTACGTCAACATCCTTAAGATCGCGGATGTCCTTAACTACTTCGTACTGAGCCAATTCTGCAGGTTTGTTTTCTGCACCATTACGACGCACAATACCTGCTACTTCAAAGTCGGGAGCAGTCTCGAGAGCCTCGAGAGCGTACTTGCCGATGTTGCCGTAACCTACTACGGCTGCTCTGATTTTCTTCATATCTTAATCTTCTTTTGTTGATTATTTCTTTGTTTGCGGTTGCAAAAGTAATGCTTTTATCTTAAAATGCGTAACAATCTGCCTGAAAAATAATCTAAAATCTTTCACTTTGTGATAATTTAAAACTTTATGAGCTTAAAATGCAATAAAATGTTAGGTTTCTGCGTTTAAATAGATGTATATATACAAAATTGAAAGTTATGATAGAATATATTAAGGGAGAACTGACCGAGTTGACCCCTGCACTTGCAACTGTAGAGGCGGCAGGAATCGGTTATGGACTGAACATATCACTGAATACATTCAGTGCAATACAAGGAAAGAAAGAGGTGAAACTCTATGTCTACGAAGCCATTCGCGAGGATGCATATCAGCTATATGGTTTCGTAAACAAGAAGGAGCGCGAGATGTTCTTGTTATTGATAACTGTGAGTGGAGTAGGTGCAAATACAGCCCGCATGATGCTCTCGGGCATGAGTGTTGCTGAACTTTGTAACGCCATATCTACGGGTAATTCCAAACTGATACAGGGTATCAAAGGTATAGGTAAGATGACAGCCCAACGTATCATCGTAGACCTTAGAGACAAGATAGTAACGCTGGGTATTTCGGATGAGATACCTGCTGGTGGTCAGATAGCGGCACCTGTGAATAATCAGGTTAAGGACGAGGCTATTTCGGCTCTCACCATGCTTGGTTTCTCACCAGCGCCTACGCAGAAGGTTGTTCTGCAAATACTGCAGGAACAGCCCAACGCCCCAGTTGAACAAGTGGTTAAACTTGCTCTCAAACAAATTAAGTAATTGGTTTTGAGACGGATAGTTGGGATAATTGTGTGCTTACTCATCGCGTGCGTGCACACGTATGCGCAGAAGCAGGATTCTCTGAAAGCAAGATATCGCATTCAGAAGACTGTTCCTGTAATGGTGCACGACCTCGACTCATCAGTGGTCGACCTGAAGACTCCTCCCAACATCCGTCAGACAGTAGAGTACAACGACTCGCTGAACGTATATTACATCGGTTCGAAACTTGGCGATTCTTACCTTAATGCCCCCATCCTGATGACTCCTGAAGAGTATCGTAAATGGGTGGAGAAGCGTGCGCTCAACGATTTCTTCCACAAGAAGAATGCCGAGAATACCCAGAATGCAGGTAAAGATAAGTTCGACCTGATGGATATGCACTTTGACTTGGGACCTGCTGAGAAGATATTTGGTCCTGGTGGTGTGAGAATCAAGACTCAGGGAAGTGCCGAGCTGAAGGTTGGCGCTAACATCAAGAAAACCGACAACCCATCGCTGCCTATCCGCAATCGTAAGACTACAGCTTTTGATTTCGACGAGAAGGTTAATCTTAATCTGAACGGTAAAGTGGGTGATAAGGTCAACATGAACCTGAATTACAACACAGACGCTACTATGACCTTCGATTCGCAGAACCTGAAGCTGAAATACGAGGGAAAAGAGGACGAGATAATCAAATTGGTTGAGGCTGGTAATATATCGTTCCCATCCAATAACTCGCTTGTAAAAGGTGCCAGCAGTCTGTTTGGTGTTCGTACTGATATGCAGTTTGGCAGACTGAAACTACAGACTGTCTTGTCGCAAAAGAAGTCGTCGACCAAGAGCGTATCATCAAAGGGTGGAACACAGACAACTGCTTTTGAGATGGACGTGGCTGATTACGAGGAGAACCGTCATTTCTTCCTATCGCACTACTTCCGCAATCGCTATGATCAGGCAATGTCTACTCTGCCTAATCTCACCACAGGTATCGAGATTAATCGAGTGGAGATATGGGTTACCAACAAAACTGGAACGACATCAAACACCCGTAATATCATTGCTGTGGCTAAACTTGGTGAGAATGGTCAGCGAGTGCCCGATAATAATGGCAACGACCTATACGCCACTCTGACTACACAGTATGCCGATGCGCGCGATATCGACCAGACAAATACTGTACTCTCTGCAATTCCTGATTTTGAGAATGGTCGTGATTACGAGAAACTGTCGAGTGCCCGACTGCTTACATCATCAGAATACACAGTCAACAAGGCTTTGGGTTATATCTCGCTGAAGTCGGGTTTGCAGACCGATCAGGTGCTGGCTGTAGCTTTTGAGTTTACATCTGGTGGAGTGACATACAAGGTGGGCGAGTTTGCTTCTGATATCACAGAAACGTCGAAAGCGCTCTATGTTAAAGCCTTGAAGAATACGTCAAATAATCCACAGCAGTTCAACTGGGACCTGATGATGAAAAACGTGTATTACCTGGCTTCAACTATTGAGAAGACTAAGTTCCGTCTAGATATTAAATTCCAGAGCGATACCGCAGGTGTTTATCTTACCTACATACCTGATCAGCGTGTTAAGAGCACTACACTCTTGAAGATGTTGGGTTGCGACCGACTGGATAATAACAACAAGTTGCATTCTAATGGCTATTTCGATTTTGTAGAAGGTTATACCGTAAGCGATGGTAGAGTGTTCCTTCCATCTGCCGAACCCTTTGGCGAATACCTGCGTAAGCAACTGGTGCTTAACGGACTGCCAACTTCTGAAGCCGAGAAGTATGTGTTTAGTGAACTATATGATTCTACTAAGACAGTAGCCAAATTGATAGCCGAGAAAGATAAGTATATGCTGGTAGGTCAGTATAAGGGTTCTTCGGCTAATGTAATCTCGCTTGATGCCATGAATGTACCTCAAGGTTCTGTAGTGGTTACTGCTGGTGGTGTGGTACTTACCGAGGGCTCTGACTACTCTGTGAATTACTCTGCCGGCGAGGTTACTATCCTTAATCAGAGTATCATCGACGCTGGTACTAATGTTAGTGTATCGCTCGAATCGGATACCGACTATGGTATGCAGCGCAAAACTATGTTGGGCTTTAACTGGGAATACGAACTCTCTAAGAATCTGCAGATAGGTGGTACGCTGATGCATCTTAGCGAACAGGCGCTCACCTCGAAGGTGAATATGGGCGAGGAACCGCTTAGCAACACACTTTGGGGACTGAATATTAACTGGAAACAGGAGTCGCAGTGGCTTACTTCGATGCTTAACAAGATTCCTTTCCTCCACGTTAAACAGCCATCGCATATCTCGTTTACAGGCGAGTTCGCACAGTTGATTGCTGGTACAGCACGTGGTACTCAGGACAATGCCTCGTACGTAGACGATTTCGAGAATACCAAGAACTATCTCGACATGAGTAATCCTAAGGAGTGGACCTTGTCGAGTGTCCCCTCTATGTTTAATGAGAGTGGAGATAAAACGGGTGTTACCAGTGGATACAATCGTGCATTGCTGGCTTGGTATAATGTCGATCCTATCTTTACCCGTCGTAGTTCTACACTCACCCCAGCCCATATCAAGAGCGACCTTGATCAGTTGTCTAACCATTATGTGCGCGAGGTTTATGTAAAGGAGCTCTATCCTAATCGTGACCAGAGTACCTATAACGGTGCAACGTCGACTCTCCCAATACTCAATCTGGCTTATTACCCACAGGAGCGTGGTCCATATAACCTCTCGCTCGACATTAGTAGCGAAGGTAGACTTCTTAACCCTGAGACTAAGTGGGGAGGTATGATGCGTAAGATTGATACCAACGATTTCGAACAGGCCAACATCGAGTATATCGAGTTCTGGCTGCTCGATCCATTTATCTATACTCGCGAAGATGGTACTGCATCAGAGTATTCTGGCGACCTGTACTTCAACCTTGGTGAGGTGAGCGAGGATATTCTGCGCGATGGTAAGAAGTTCTATGAGAGCGGTATGCCAGTAGATGGTAGTCAGAACTTTACTACTACCCAGTGGGGAAAGATTCCTGTCCAGGCCACTCAGACATACGCTTTTGCCACCACCACGGGTTCAAGAAAGAAGCAGGATACTGGTTACAACGGACTGACTGATGAGGAAGAACAGCAGTACGGTGCATATAGCGAATGGCTAAACTCTGTCAGCTCTATAGTAACCAATGATAGCACACTGCAGTCGTGGCGCAATGATCCTGCTGGCGACGACTATCATTACTTCCGTGGATCTGACTTTGACAATGAGCGCAGGAGTATCCTTGATCGCTACAAGCGCATAAATAATCCACAGGGAAACTCACCCGAAACTGAGGATCAGACAGAGTCATACGATACCAGTTATAAGAGTGGACCCGATGTTGAGGATATCAATCAGGACTATACTCTGAACGAGTACGAGCGCTATTATCAGTATAAGGTACGTATCAGTCCTGAGATACTCGATGCCTATCGCAATGGTGCTCCTCCAGCCGACTGTTTCATCACCGATATGCGTACCAGCAGTGTTAAGTTGCGTAATGGTGATACTACTAGCGTTAACTGGTATCAGTTCCGTATCCCTCTAGCAGAATATGAACGTAAGGTGGGCTCAATCAGCGACTTTACCAGCGTGCGCTTTATGCGTATGTTTATGACTGGCTTCCATAAGCCAATCGTGCTGCGCTTTGGTAGTCTTGACCTGGTGCGTGGCGAGTGGCGCATCTACAAACAGTGTCTTAGCAATGGTGCCGAGAGTGGTGTGCTTGAAGTGAGTGCTGTAAATATCGAGGAGAACAATGACAAGACACCTGTAAACTATGTTCTGCCTCCAGGCATCAGCCGTGTTACCGATCCTTCGCAGCCGCAGTTGGTCGAGAACAACGAGCAGGCACTCAATATGGTAGTTAAAGGCCTGCAGCGAGATGAGTCTAAAGCTGTCTATCGTAACATAAACCTTGACCTGCGTCAGTACAAGCGTATGCAGATGTTTGTTCATGCAAACCATCTGGTGCCCGATGCTACACAGTTGCGCGACAATCAGTTGGCTGTGTTTGTACGTATGGGTAGCGACTATAAGAACAATTACTACGAATATGAGATACCGCTGGTTCTTACACCCGATCGTAGCGACTATAGCAAGTATTCTACAGCCGATCGCCGTGCTGTATGGCCTGAGGACAATATGCTCGACTTGAATCTTGATATCTTCACCCGACTTAAGAAGATGCGTAATCAGGCCAAGGCTCAGGGTATTGGTAGCTTTAATCAGGTGTATACCGATTACGATCCTAATCGTCCTGGCAACAAGATAAGTATTCTTGGTAACCCAACACTTGGTGAGGTTAAGGTTATGATGATTGGTGTACGCAATATCTCAGGCGAGGTTAAGTCGGGTGAGGTATGGGTTAACGAACTCCGACTGATGGATAGCAACAACGAGGGCGGTTGGGCTGCATCGGGCACAATGAACGTGCAACTATCCGATTTTGGTACTGTCAACCTCTCAGGCCGATATATCAGCGATGGATTTGGTGGACTCGAAGAGAGCGTGCTGCAGCGTTCTACTGATACGCAGAAGGAATACTCGGTAACAGCTCAGTTCGAACTTGGTAAGTTCTTCCCAGACAAGGCAAAGGTTAGCGCTCCACTTTATTACTCGGTTACTCAGCAAGAGGTACGTCCACGTTATAATCCTATGGATTCTGATATGCGACTGAGTGATGCACTCGATGCTGCTGCCGATAGACATGAGCGTGATAGTATCGAGAGCATAGCTGTTACAAAGACTCGTAACACAAACTTCTCGTTGTCAAACCTGCGATGGGGCTTGAAGACCAAACGTCATCCTATGCCTTACGATCCGGCCAACTTCTCGTTCTCGTATAGTCATTCGCATCGTAATACCTCTGGCAAGACAACTGTCTACGAGAAGGAGGACCAGTGGCGTGGCGCACTCAACTATAGCTACTCGCCTGTGTATAAGACGTGGGAACCATTCAAGAAACTCAAGGGCAAGTCTAAATGGTTAAACTTCCCCAAGGCATTGGGCTTTAATTATCTGCCTCAGAGTGTTGCCTTCAATACGGAGATGACACGTAACTACTACGAACTGCAGGAGCGTGACCTCGAGAGTATGGAGAATCAGAATCTTCCGTTAACCTTCTCTGAACAGTTCTTGTGGAATCGTGATTTCTCCCTGCGTTGGGACTTTACCAAAAATCTCCACTTCAATTTCCAGTCGGCCACGCGTGCAGAGATTGAGGAACCGTATACACCTATTAATAAAGATCTGTATCCTGATCAGTATGCTGCTTGGAAGGACTCTGTGAAGCAGAGTATACGCAACTGGGGTACTCCGCTTGACTATCAGCAGCAGGTTACGGCCTCGTATCAGCTGCCGCTCAACAAGTTGCCTATCTTTGATTGGATCAATGCCGATGCATCTTACACTAGTAAGTATACATGGGTTCGCGGTACTGAACTCGAGGATGGTACAAGTCTGGGCAACACCATCACTACTAATCGTAACCTTAATATAAACAGTTCGCTCAATCTCGAAACACTTTATAATCATATCCCATTCCTGAAGAAGGTAAACGAGCGTTTTAAGAAATCAAATAATAAGAAAAATAACCAGCGACAGAATGCAAAGAAACCTGTTGCAAAGCAGAAGATAGGAACTGCTCAGAAGCCAGGAGCAAAAGACTCTGTAAAGGTTAAGCGCGACATAGAGAAAGAGTGGTGGTATAAGCCTGCTCAGAGTGTAGCCCGTGTGCTGATGATGGTGCGCAGTGTCAATATCAGCTATCGCACTCAGTACTCTATGCTGTTGCCAGGGTTCATGCCTAATGCTGGCGATATGTTGGGTCAGAATAAGTCAGGCAGTTCATTGGCTCCTGGTCTTGATTTCGCCTTCGGACTTGTTGGCGATGGTTATCTCGACAAGGCGATGGATCGCGGTTGGATGCTTAATAACAATAGTGTGTCTACGCCTGCTAATATCAATACGAGCAAGGAATTGCAGATTAAGGCTGTGCTCGAGCCTATACCTGATCTTAAGATAGATCTTACAGCTTCGCGCACTGATACTCGTGCCAAGAGCGTTCAGTATATGTACGATGGTATGCCGACCACCCTGAGTGGTTCGTTCAATATGACCACCATCTCATTGCGAGGCGCACTTGCTGGTATGGGCAATGCTGATAATGGTTATCGCTCTGCAGCTTTCGACCACTTCCGTGATTTGATTCCTGAGTTCCAGCAGAGGGTGGAAGGTGAGTATTCGGCCGAGGTGCTGATACCTGCTTTCCTGTCTGCCTATACATCAGGTGCAGGTAATTCGCTCGATATCTTCCCTGCGCTTACCCGATTGCTCCCCAACTGGAGTATCCGTTATGGTGGTTTGTCTAAGTTACCTTGGGTACAGGATCATCTAAAGAGTCTTAACCTTAACCATTCATATAAGAGTGTATACAGTGTTGGTAGCTATGTCAATAACAGCTATTCTACCGTAAGCATCAACGAGGCTTTCTCGCCATTATTGGGTATAGATGCCACCTTCCAGAATGATCTTACAGCCAAGATAGAATATCGTACTACTCGTGTGCTTAACCTCTCGATGACTAGCGTACAGCTCAATGAGTCGCTCAGTAAGGATTGGGTAGTAGGTCTGGCTTATAAGATTCGCGACTTCAATCTGTTTGGTGCCAGCGGTAACAGAAAGGTAGCTAAGGCCCAGAATCCAAAGAAAGGAGGCAAATCTGGTCAGACTGGCAATACTCGACAGACTAGCACATCAAGAAAGACTGGCGTAAACCACGACCTGAATCTGCGTCTCGATGTATCCCTGCGCAAACAGGCTGCCATCACTCGCGATATTGCAACAGGTGTGTCGTCTGCATCGAGTGGCAACTCTGCCTTCAAGTTCTCGTTTATGGCTGATTATACACTCTCGCGTCTGCTTACGCTTACGGCCTACTTCGATAGTCAGACTAATACCCCATTACTATCAAGCAATAGTTATCCAACCACTACTTATGATTTTGGTCTGTCAATGAAGTTCTCGCTTACACGATAAAAAATATCCCCGCCAATCAGCAGGGATAATCAGTTATTTATCGTAAGCGTGTACTGGATAGTCTGTAGTGTAGTGCAAACCTCGACACTCCTTGCGCTCCAGAGCCCAACGGGTTATGAGGTAGCCCACGTTGATCATATTACGCAGCTCGCAGATATCGCGGGTAGCGCGTACGCGCTTGAACAATCGTTCAGTCTCTTCATATAGCATATCCAGACGATCCCATGCGCGATGCAATCGCAGGTCAGAACGTACGATTCCTACGTAGTTCGACATGATCAGGTTGACCTCCTTTACGCTCTGTGTTATAAGCACTTTCTCTTCGTTGGTCATCGTGCCTTCGTCGTTCCATTCAGGCACCTTCTCATTAAACTCGTAGTAGTCTACATGCTCCAGCGAATTTTTAGCAGCGGTCTCAGCATATACCACAGCCTCGATGAGTGAGTTAGATGCTAGACGGTTTCCGCCATGCAGACCTGTGCAAGAGCACTCGCCAAGAGCATAGAGACGCTCGATGCTGGTCTGTCCGTTCAGGTCGACCTTGATGCCGCCGCACATATAGTGGGCTGCAGGGCGCACGGGGATATAGTCGGTGGTGATGTCGATGCCCATCGACAGACATTTCTGATAGATGTTGGGAAAGTGTTTCTTTGTCTCCGTTGGATCCTTATGTGTTACGTCCAGACATACGTGGTCCAGGCCGTGAATCTTCATCTCCTTATCGATGGCGCGTGCCACGATATCACGTGGTGCCAGCGACAGGCGTTCGTCGTACTTCTCCATAAAGGTCTCGCCGTTGGGCAATTTCAGTATACCACCATAGCCACGCATAGCCTCAGTGATGAGATAGGCAGGGTGAGTCTCCTTGGGATTATGGAGTACTGTTGGGTGGAACTGTACAAACTCCATGTCGGCTACTGTTCCCTTTGCACGATAAACCATCGCTATACCATCGCCTGTAGCGATGACAGGGTTAGAAGTCGTTACATATACGGCACCGCAACCACCAGTACACATCACAGTCATCTTGGCCAGATAGGTATCCACCTTCTGTGTTTCAGGGTTCAGCACGTAGGCACCATAACACTGAATGTTGGGCGAACGACGTGTAACACGTACGCCCAGGTGATGCTGGGTGATAATCTCTACGGCAAAGTGGTCTTCCTTGATGTCGATGTTGGGATTGTTGCGTACAGCCTCCATCAGTCCGCGCTGAATCTCTGCACCAGTATCGTCTTTGTGGTGCAGTATGCGGAACTCAGAGTGTCCGCCTTCGCGATGCAGGTCAAACTGTCCGTCGCTCTTCTTGTCAAAATTCACACCCCAGTTCACAAGTTCCTTTATCTGTTCTGGGGCCATCCTTACTACTTGTTCTACGGCTTTTGGATCGCTGATGTAGTCACCAGCAATCATTGTGTCCTCTATATGTTTCTCGAAGTTATCCAGTTCGAGATTGGTCACCGATGCAACACCGCCCTGGGCAAATGATGTGTTGGCCTCGTCGAGCGAGGTTTTGCATATCATACACACTCTGCCTTTGTTGGCGCGAGCCACCTTCAGTGCGTAGCTCATACCTGCTACGCCGGCTCCTATCACTAGGAAATCATACTTGTATACCATACTACTGATATTGTAATTGTCACAAATCTGCTGCAAAATTACTTAAAATTTCCAATATTCTTTGCTTCTTGGCGATTTTTTTGTATCTTTGCGCTGTAAGAAGTGTAAATCGATACCAAACAATTACAACAATGAAACGACTAGTGCTTATATTAATGTTGATGGTTCCGATGGTGGTTCTGGCACAACAGACTACCGTTGGTGGAACCGTTATTGACGAGAAAACGGGACGCCCGCTATCTCAGGTTAGTGTATCGGTAGGCAAAATCTCTGTCGTAACAAACGAGGATGGAGCCTTCACTCTAAAGTTGGCTGAGATGCCACACAATATTACAGTGTCGCATCTTGGTTATAAAACCAGGAAAGTACCCCTTGAGGCTGGTAAGACAGAATCTATGAAGATCAGACTGCAGCCCACAGTCATCCAGTTGCGTGAGGTTGTAGTTCGTACTGGTAACCCTCGCGAGCTTGTAGATATCGCTATCAAGAAGATTCCTGATAACTACAGTCGTAAGCCAGAATTGCTCAAGGCCTTCTATCGCGAAACTGCGATGAAGCGTAAGCACTTTATCTATGTGGCTGAGGGGGTAGAGGATATGTACAAGACCAGCTACACTCGTGGTGTGAGTCGCGATAAGGTAGCTATCATTAAAGGTCGCCGACTGCTTAGTCAGAAGCAGGGCGATACGTTGGGCCTAAAAGTGATGGGTGGGCCTGTGCTGCCTGTTCAGCTCGATGTGGTTAAGAACTATGAACTGCTGCTTAATCCCGAGGAACTCGATGCTTATAGCTATAGCTGGGGAACACCCGAGTTTATCAACGACCGTTTGCAGATGGTGGTGCTTATCGAACCTCTGTTTAAGAAAGATTGGGCGCTATATCATGGCAAACTGTATATCGACAATGAGCGACTGGCTTTTACACGTATCGAGCTGAGTCTGGACATGAGCGACAAGGAGAAGGCTACACGTACCATGCTTGTTCGCAAACCTTTGGGTGTAAGGTTCAAACCTCGCGAACTCACCTGTGTGGTCGACTATCGTTATGCCGATGGTGTTACACGCATCAGTTACCTGCGCAACATCTTCAGGTTCAACTGCGACTGGAAGAAACGATTGTTCAGCACATCGTTTACTGCCACATGCGAGATGGCTGTTACCGATCGTCAGACGGAGAATGTTCAGCCCATCGTGAGTCGTAATTCGTTCGACTCGCGCGATTCTTATTATGATAAGGTAGAATACTTTATGGACCCAGAATACTGGCGCAACTATAACATTATAGAACCCTCGGAATCGCTTGATAAGGCGATACGCAAACTGGTATCAACATACCAGCGGAATTGATTAAATAACAAAAATGAAGAAGAATTACAGAAATTGGATATTTGCACTTTTATGGATGAGTTCTATTGGCAGTCTGCAGGCACAGACAGCCGATATGCTCGCAGTAGATACAACCCAAGTAGACACGGCTGAGGTAGCGTTACCTTGGCCGCAAAACTTACAAGCCTGTCTCGATTCGCTTACCAAGGACCGTATGTTCAACTCCACCCAGTTGGGCTTGATGGTCTACGACCTTACCGACGATTCTACGCTATATCGTTTCAATGCCCGCCAGACCATGCGTCCTGCGTCTACCATGAAACTGCTCACATCCATCTCAGCCCTCGATCATCTTGGGGCCCGATACGATTTCCGTACCTCTTTGTATTATACTGGATCGGTCAAGGATAGTGTGCTTATTGGCGACTTGTATTGCGTAGGTGGTATGGACCCATTGTTCGATACCAATGATATGAAGGCATTTACTGAGAGTATCAAGGCACTTGGCATTCATACCTTACGTGGAAAGATTGTTGAGGTGCGTGGTTTTAAGGATAGCGACCTGCTTGGCGAAGGTTGGTGTTGGGATGATGATAACCCAACGCTGTCGCCGCTTCTCATCGATAAGAAGGACGAGTTCGCCAGTCGTCTGGTCCAGATGCTCGATAAGGACAGTATCTTTGTCGACGGTCCATCTACCACAGGCACTCTGCCCAAGGATGCCCTGCTGTTGTGTTCGCGTAGCCATAAGTTGGTTGATGTGCTCGAACCTATGATGAAGAATAGCGATAACCTCTATGCTGAGTCGATGTTCTATCAGCTTGGAGCGGCTACAGGTGCCAGTCCAGCCAAAGCATCTCATGGACGTCAGATGATCTTGAAAACACTGCAGAAAGCAGGTGTTACAGGTCAGTATAAGATTGCCGACGGTAGCGGACTCTCGCTGTATAACTACGTTACACCAGAGCTACTCGCCAAGCTGTTGATATATGCCTATCGCAAGTCGGGCATCATCCGCTATCTGTATGTATCCCTGCCGATAGCGGGCGAGGATGGAACACTTAAGAAACGCATGAAGGACTCTCCGGCGCATCTTAACGTGCGAGCAAAGACTGGTACCGTCACGGGTGTTTCGTCGCTGGCTGGCTATGCGCTTGCATCCAATAACCACATGCTGGTGTTCAGCATCATCAATCAGGGTATCATGAAGGCCGACGATGGCCGAAACTTCCAGGATAAAGTATGTAAAGCATTATGTAAATAAGAATTATGAAACAAGAACAGATATTAGTTAGAATTACAGGTCAGGATCGCCCTGGCCTTACTGCATCTATCATGGGCATCCTTGCAAAATACGATGCACAGATTCTCGATATTGGTCAGGCCGATATCCACTCAACACTGTCGTTGGGTATCCTTATCCGTATGAATGAGACCAACTCTGGTCAGGTAATGAAGGAGTTGCTCTTCAAGGCCACAGAGCTTGGTGTACAGATAGGTTTCTCGCCCATCAGCGACGATGAGTACGAAGACTGGGTGGGCCATCAGGGCAAGAACCGCTATATCCTCACAGTGATGGGTCGTCAGTTGGAAGCTCGCCAGATTGAGGCTGCTACCTCTGTCATCGCAGAGCAAGGACTTAACATCGACTCTATTATCCGACTTACAGGTCGTAAGAGTATCAAGAATCCTGCCAAGCACACCCGTGCCTGCATCGAGTTCTCGCTGCGTGGCGAACCAAAGGACCGTCAGGACATGCAGTCTAAGCTGATGAAACTCTCTAGCGAGATGGAGATCGACTTCTCGTTCCAGCGCGATGACATGTTCCGTCGCATGCGCCGTCTGATTTGTTTCGATATGGACTCTACGCTCATCCAGACCGAGTGTATCGACGAACTGGCAGAGCGCAATGGGGTGGGCGATCAGGTGCGTGCTATCACAGAGAGTGCTATGCGTGGCGAGATCGACTTCAAGGAGAGTTTCACCCGTCGTGTCAGTTTACTTAAGGGTCTCGATGTGAGTGTAATGCAGGAGATAGCCGAGAAACTGCCTATCACTGAGGGTGTCGACCGTCTGATGACCACCCTCAAGCGATATGGATATAAGATAGCCATCCTCTCTGGAGGATTTACATATTTCGGCGAGTATCTGCAGCGCCGCTATGGCATCGATTATGTATATGCCAATGAACTCGAGATTGGCGATGATGGTAAGTTGACAGGTCGCTATGTAGGCGAGATTGTTGATGGTCATCGCAAGGCCGAACTGCTTAAACTCATTGCTCAGGTCGAGAAAGTTAACCTGGCTCAGACCATTGCCGTGGGCGATGGTGCCAACGACCTGCCTATGATTAGCGAAGCCGGACTTGGTATTGCCTTCCACGCTAAACCTCGTGTAGTGGCCAATGCCGAACAGAGCATCAACACCATCGGACTCGATGGCGTACTCTACTTCTTGGGATTCAAGGATTCATACCTTGGCGATCAGGGTGTGATGTAACGTTCCTTCAGATAATTAGCAAATATCCTTGCGGCGCTTTCCACTTTAGCGGCGCAAGGTCTTTTTTTGTAGTACTCTGCTGTGCGCTCCGATGCCACGTAGCTGCATGGCGCCTTGTCGTGTCCTTGTATACCCAGTATCTCAGCGCATATCACGCTGCCGTTCTCTTCTTTCGATTTGGCCAGCAGGTCCTGCACCACCTTGTAGCAGGCGCTCTTGCCCTCGCGGTCGCTGCCCTCAGTCTGCCCGCAGTCCAGTCCTACCAGCATCACTATTCCTGATACTGCTCCGCACATCATGCGCATACGGCCCACGCCTCCGCCAAATCCTGCGGCTATCTTCTTGGCCAGCGTGTCGTCTAGCCCATACAGATCGGCAAACGCCGCTACCACACTCTGGCAACAGCCATACCCTTGCATAAAGTTATCCACCGCACGGGCTACTCTTTCATCTAATTCTTTATCTGTCATATCTAGGGCACAAAGATACAAAAAAATCCGATGAACCAAAAGATTCACCGGATTTTTTATATAGATGAGGGCTAATTAAGCCTCTACCTCTTCTTCTGCAGCTTTGAAACTTGCGAGGTCTTCTACCTGGAATGCCTTGATGTAAGCTGACTTACCAAGTACATCCTCCTCGGCCATGCGAACGTATACGTTAGCACTCTTCTCGAAGAGCTCCGGAGCCTTGGTAGCATCGCGCAGGATGAGCAGGCTCATTACCAACTCGGCGGTCATGTCATACAGACGACGAGCCAGGAAGTCCTGAGCGTCCTGATTATCCAGAGCCTTGACATTGTTAAGAGCCTCCTCGTAAACAGGTACGAGCTTCTCTACGCGTGCCTTCAGGTTCTTCAGGCTGTCGCTAACTTCGAGACCTGCCAGCATGTCCTTGATGTTGTTGAGCATGGTGCCGTTGGTGATGTAGCGGATAGCAGCAACAACCTGCAGCTGAGTGGTACCCTCGTAGATAGAGAAGATACGTGCGTCGCGGAACAGGCGCTGGCTCTTGTACTCCATGATGAAACCTGAGCCACCGTGGATGCTGATAGCATCGTAAGCGTTCTGGTTGGCGTACTCAGAGTTCATACCCTTGGCCAATGGTGTGAAGGCATCAGCCAGGCGCTGGTACTTCTTGAGCTCCTGCTTCTCCTCAGGAGTGAGTTTGCGGTCGCGCTCGATATCCTCGAGGCACTTGTAGATGTCAACATAAGCGGCTGTCTCGTACAGCAGTGAACGACCAGCATCGAGCTTGGCCTTCATGCGGCTGAGCATATCGTAAACAGCGGGGAAGTTGATGATCTTATCACCGAACTGCTGACGCTCCTTAGCGTAAGCCAGACCCTCGTTGTAAGCCTCCTGCTCAACACCTACACTCTGTGCGGCGATTCCCAGACGAGCACCGTTCATCAGAGCCATCACGTACTTGATCAGACCCAGACGTGTGCTACCGCAGAGTTCTGCCTTAGCGTTCTTATAGGTGAGCTCACAGGTAGGTGAGCCGTGGATACCCAGCTTGTGCTCGATGTGACGAACATCAACACCGCCCTGGCGCTTGTCGTAGAT
>JAEEGJ010007644.1_pt1 | contig 30734 bp, 33 predicted proteins | sample 8958761 | NCBI WGS metagenome assembly JAEEGJ01 (sample SAMN16246546, study PRJNA631951) | gut metagenome | biome: gut microbiome; feature: rumen; material: RS-attached | host: Bos | place: Iran: Karaj | collected 2018-10
GCTCCCCAAAGATGAAGGTTACGAAATAGAAGATAACACTCTAGGATTATGAAAGATAATAAACTCATAGTTGGAATCACGCAGGGCGACAGCAACGGCATCGGATACGAAGTGATAATCAAGGCGCTGAGCGATCCCCGCATCCTCGATATGCTCACCCCGGTTGTATACGGATCGAGCAAGATATTCAGCTTCTACCGTAAGTCCATCCCCGAAATCGAGCAGATGGACACCAACGCCATATCATCGGCCGCCGAGGCCCACACCAAGCGTGTGAACATAGTCAACTGCCTGCCGGACAACGTGTTCGCCGAGCCCGGCGGAGCCACTGCGGATTCAGCCAAGGCCGCAATCACTGCCCTTGACTGGGCCGTCCGGGACCTGAAGGCCGGCAAGATAGACGTACTGGTGACGGGGCCGATCAACAAGAAGGCCATCGTTGCCGAAGGCTTCGGCTTCCCCGGCCACACCGAGTTCCTGCAGGAAGCCTTCGGCGTGAAGGATGTGACCATGCTGATGATAAGCGAGCGCCTGAAGGTAGGCGTGGTCACCGGCCATATTCCGCTTAAGGACGTTCCCGGAGCCATCACCGAAGAGAAGATCCTGAGCAAGCTCCGCCTGATGAAGGAGAGTCTGGAGAAGGATTTCGGTATCGCGAATCCTCGCATCGGCGTGCTGAGTCTCAACCCTCACAGCGGGGACAGCGGCTTGCTTGGAACCGAAGAGCAGAACATAATCATCCCCGCCATTCGCAAGGCCGTGGAAGAAGGCATCATGGCCTTCGGGCCCTTCTCCCCTGACGGTTATTTCGGCATGGGCCATTACGAGAATTTCGATGCCACTCTGGCCATGTATCACGACCAGGGCCTGGCGCCGTTCAAGGCGATCGCCTTCGAAGACGGCGTGAACTATTCCGCCGGTCTTCCCGTGGTGCGCACCTCGCCGGACCACGGCACGGCATTCGAACTTGCCGGGCGGGACGAAGCCGACCCCCGCTCGATGCGTGCCGCCATCTTCGCAGCTATAGATATCTGGAAACACCGTCAGGCCTGGAAGGCCCTGCAGGAGGGCAAGATGCCCGAAATCGCAGTCCCCGAAGACGAGCATCCCAACAAGCCCGGCCGGCCGCAGATAGCGTAATTATTCCGGTTTAGAGACCCTGACATCATACCCGAACCAGTCGTTCAGGGTATCGTTCACCTTTTGCTCCACGGCCGGAGTCATGCACCCGGATACCTTCTTCCATACCCAGCCGATAACCGCCGCATCGTCCACCAGGCCCAGCAGGCCGAGGGTTTTCTTGGGCAGAAGATCGTGAGGGACTACTATGTAGATGATACCCGCATACACCAGCGCCTTGTCTTTCGGTGAAAGGTCGCCGTCGGTCAGCGCGTAATAGAAGCGCAGCACGATGCGCGTCGCCTCCCTTCCCGCACGCTTGGAATAGTCTGCGATCTTGTTCCACGCATTCTTGACAGGCCGTTTCCAGTCCGCGTCCTTGATCTTTGCGACCAGCGACGCCACCGGTTTCTTGAGCATTGAGTAAATGAGTATGAGAAGACAGATGGTAAGCATGGTATCTATTCGAATAAATATCTTTTCAATTCGCCGCGGGAGCCGTCGTCGTTGTAGCGGCAGATATCTATTAAAAACATCCTGTCTTTAATAACGCCATCCAGAAATCTGTATTTCTCATCTTTTCCACTGGACGCTTTGTCGACAGGAATCTTAATATCAAATCTAAACCTGAATGTATTATTAGAGTATAAAATACTATTTATTTGATAACAAATGCCTTTTGAGGTTTTGGCCGTGACTTCACACATTGAATCGCCCATTAAATGAAGCTGCCATATAATACCATTATCATTATCAGAGCAACTATAGAGCTTTGAATCCGCACCCACGACGGGTTCCTCTTCCTCCCCACCCTGTTTTTCGCACGCCACCGCACCCAAAAGCACGACCAATAGGCTGAAAGCTATAATGAGATATTTTTTCATGTCAAAAAGAATCCTTTCTGAACGCAAAGATAATAATTCTTTGGGTTCGCACCCCCTGGTGCTCCCGGTGTCCCTAAATCCGGGGGACCGGGAACGTTTTACCGGGGTTTTTGACGCCGGTGTCCGTAAAAATGGGACACCGGGAGCATTGTGATCAACCTTTTAGGCAAGCCAAGGGAATGACGTATACACCATCGGGACGGGCGTAGGCATATTCACCACCGGTGATGACCATCAGGAGATCCGGTTCACGGAGGGGGACTTGTTTCTCTTCTTCGTTGTGTTTACGAATTAGTCTCACCAGATCTTTTAGGTGCTTGGCGGCATCGTCTATTTCCGCACTGCCAAGTTTGCATTCGATGAGGGCATAACGACCGTCTTCCAGATGCAGGACAATATCGGTTTCGAGACCGTAGCGGTCACGATAGTGTGAGATTTCTCCGTCTAGCGGGGCGGAATAGACCCGGAGGTCCCGAACGCACATGCATTCGAAGATGAAGCCGAAGGTTTTGAGCTGGGTGAGCAACTGACCGGGGCCGAGGCCCAGAGAGGCCACGACGACGGAGGGGTCGCAGAAACTGCGCTTCTCGCCACTGCGGATGGCAGTCTTGGAACGGATGGAAGGGTTCCAGGCACCGATGTCCTGGATGACGAAGAGTTTCTCCAATGCCGCTACGTATTTGTCGAAGGTGCTGCGGGAGAGGGAGTCGTTGTTGGCGATCACATCGGCCAGGATGGTGGATTTGTCCACCATGGTGGAGACGTTGCGGGCATAGGAGCGAAGGATGGCCCGGGCAATCTTGGGATCGAGTTTTTCCTTGGCAGCCTTGGAGATGTCTTTGTCGCAGACGGTCTTGACGTAATTCTTGGCTACGAGGAGTTTTCCGCGCTCTGTCTTGGGCTGCAAAGCAGCAGGCCAACCGCCACGGCATGCCGCGAAGACAAGATCTTCTACGCTCATCTTTGAGCGGGCGCCCAGGTCCGTCTTGGGATTGTCGAAAAGGGCCTCCAATGAGATGTCGCCGGTAGATTCGCCGGATTCGTACAAGCTCATGGGATACATCGTGAGGTCAGCAATACGGCCGGTGCCGGTGTGGGCGGTCTCGTCCGTATCGGCTGCGGCTGATCCGGTGAGGATGAACTGCGAGGGCTGTTGCCGACGGTCGCAGGCTACGCGGACGGCATCCCAGAGGGTGGGGGCATCCTGCCATTCGTCAATCAGGCGGGGCGTTTCGCCTTCCAGCAGGAGAGACGCTTTGGTGAGAGCGGTGGCCAGGTATTCATCTCTTTTGTCCGTATCCTGTAATTCAATAATGCTGGCTGCCTTCTGCTTTGCCGTGGTGGTTTTGCCGCACCATTTGGGGCCTTCTATATTGACGGCTCCGAAGGCATCCAGATAGTCTTGCAACTGGTTATCAATGACTCTCTTTAAGTAGTCCATAATCACATTGTTTAATTCTGGCGCAATTTAGGTATTTTGCAGCACTCTACCAAATATTTTTGAAAAACTCGACGGTAAGATTTGTGGTATTTTGGTGGTAACATTTGTGGTAAAATGGTGGTAAGATTTGCGGTGGTAGATTATGCAGAAAATGCAGGCTGCTCTGGGCGAACAAGAAGGCTTTCTTTCCGGTTCTTGGATTTATGGCAACATCAACTATAAGAATGGCATGTCCAACGCTACGCCTGTCGTCGGCTTCATAGACAAGAACATCCCCGGGTGCAAGATCTTCCCACTTTTTCTTCTTGAGTTCATGTCGGAGCGTACTTGTATTGGAGACACTATACACCTTTCTCAGATAGCCATGAAGGGCCTTGTGGTTGTTCCCGCCGGTGTAATGCATCACCTTTCCTTGGAATGATTTGAAGTGAATGTCAGTATACCTTCCTTTGGAAAACAGGTATTCGCTCCGCATCCTCTGGTGCTCCCGGTGTCCCTAAATTCGGGGGACCGGGAACGTTCTACCGGGGTTTTTGACGCCGGTGTCCGTAAAAACGGGACACTGGGAACAGTGGACATCGACCCTTCCGAGTTGATCCAGCCGGAGGAAATCGCGGAAATCGTCCGCTTCCTCGTCACCCGCAAAGGCTCCGGCACCATCGACGAATTCTACATCCGTCGCTATTCCGGGTTGGCGTTTGACTAAAAACACCATTTATTCGGTTATTTTTCCTAGGAAAACGCGGCACGTATTTGATAACTCGTCGAAAAAAGCGTACCTTTGCTTCACGGGTTCCATGGAAGAGCTATGAAACTGATACGTAAGAACATAACACAAATCGCCGCTCTGTGCCAAAAGCATAGGGTGATACAATTATATGTGTTTGGATCTGTTCTTACCGACAAGTTTAACAAGGACAGTGATATCGATTTTATTGTCAAATTTGATTCCATGCCCTTCGAAGAAGCCCCTGGCAACTACTTCGGAATGGTCGATTCTTTACAGACACTTCTTGGAAGAAAAGTTGATCTGGTGATTCAAGATTCCATCAGCAACCCCTATTTCAAACAGAACGTAGACAGGACTAAGCAATTGATATATGGATGAGTATACCAATAAACACTTGTATGATATCCTGTCTGCGATTGAAGATGTAGAATCCTATTTCAAAGACAGGCCAAAGACTTTTCAGGAGTTTTGCAGTAACAGTATGCTGCACAAGGCTATTGAGCGCAATATTGAGATTATAGGTGAAGCAACCAGCAGAATTCTGAAGATTCACGAAGATATTGCTATCTCAAACGCCCGTCAAGCCGTTGATGCTCGTAATTTCGTAATTCACGGCTATGATAAAGTTGACGATACCATCCTTTGGGGCATAGTCATCAATGACCTTCCCAAGTTGAAAGTCGAAGTTCAGGCGTTGATGTAATTGCTCTGGTGACCACGAGGGGGCAGGAAGATGCAAAAAACTAGTAGATCACCGTCAACTTATCGGCGGCCAAACGACCCGAGGCGACGAGCAGCCGCAGTTCGGAGGCGCGGACGGGGGTTTTGAAGAGGCGTTCGACGGAATTGCCGGTGCGCACGACAGCGTGGTCGCAGGTGGTGTAGAGGCCGCCGCCGAAGGTGGTCTGAATGTCGATCACGGCATTGGAATCGGGGCCCCATTCGAGCAAGATACCCTTAATTTCACGTTCCTGGTCTACGGGAACCGTCACGAAATCTCCACGCCCGAGCGAGACGGGGAACGGGCCGTCGTCGGAAGAAGCGGAGCAGCCGGCAGGCACGCTGCCGTCGGGATTCAGCATCAGCAGGCGCTGCTGCAGGCCGAGATCTTCGGACGAGGCTCGAACCATAACGTTATATTCTCCCGGCTCGAAAACGAACTTGAAATCGGCATCCAAAATCCTGAACGCCTCGGGCCCGAGCGTAAACTTCACGGTCTTGGTCTCCCCCGGCTCGAGCGACACGCGCTCGAAACCGCGGAGCTGCTTCTCATAAACCGTAATGGACGAAACGCGGTCGTGCAGATATAGCTGCACTATCTCGTCGCCAGCGCGCTTGCCGGTATTTGTCACATCCACTGAAACCTCAACGCTCTCCCCTGGCTTGATAGCAGTCGAGGAAAGCTTTAAGCCGGAATACTTAAATGTAGTATAACTCAGGCCATAGCCGAAATTATAGAGCGCCCCGTTCACGCGGGCCTGCGTGCCGTCCACACCCGGCATGTTGTCGGCATCTATCTGGGAATTAGGCTTATAGGGGAAGTTGAAGGGGATCTGCCCGACGGTCTTGGGGAAGGTCACGGTGAGCTTACCGCTAGGGTTGTAATCCCCCAGCAGAGCCATGGCCACGGCGGTGCCTCCATACTGGCCGGGATACCATGCCTCAAGAATCGCATCCGCATTGCGGTCCACCCAGTTGATGGACAGCGGACGGCCATTCACCAGCACTACAACCATCGGTTTTCCGGTCTTCTTCAACTCCATCAGGAGCCTGTTCTGATGCCCGGGAAGCTCCAACGAACTGCGGCTGCGGTTCTCGCCGCAGGTGCGGCGGTTTCCGCCCATCACGGCAACGATCAGGTCGGACCCGCGGGCCGCGGCGATGGCTTCGTCGATCTGCGCCTGCTCCTCTGCATCCGGCTCCACGGGAATCAGTTCCGAATCCGGCCAGCTCTTGTCCACGATCTCGCAGCCCTTCACATAGCGAACCTCGGCCTTGCCTTCCAGCGCAGCCGCCAATCCCCCATAGACCGAAACGTTGTCGGTATGCCGTGGGCCATAATGCAGGTTGGCGTAGGCGGTGTCATCCGCGTTTGGACCCACGACCAGCACGCGGCCATATTTAGATGCATCCAGCGGCAGCAAACCATCGTTCTTCAGCAGCACAAGGCTTTCCAGCGATGCCCGGAGGGCCACTTTGGCATTCTCGGGGCCCGCCACCACGGCATCGGCAGTCTTGAAATCTTCCTGGTACGGATGGTCGAAAAGGCCTACCAAAAACTTCACCCGCAGTATATCACGCACTCGTTCGTCGATGACGGACATCGATACGCTCCCCTCCTCCACCAGCTCCCGCAGGGGCAGCACGTAGCTGTCCGGACTGCGGAAAGTGCAGCGGACGTTCAGGCCCGCCTCGACGCTCTGACGCACGGCCTCCTTCATATCGGCGGCGGTGCGATGCTTCATGTAGAGATACTCCACCGCGTCGCTGTCCGAAACCACGTATCCGCGAAAGCCGAAATCCCCGCGCAGGCGCTCGTAGAGCCAGTAATGGCTACCCTGAACCGGGGTGCCGTCGTAGTCGTTGTAGCAGCTCATGGCACCCAGCAGGCCGGCACGCCCAATGACCTCCCTCCAAGGGTAAACATGGATGTTTTCCATCTCGTGACGGGACATCTGCGGATCCGTGCGGGCCATTCCCTCACGGGCGCCCTTGTTGTTGGAATAACCGAGATAGTGCTTGCCCGTCGCGGCCACTCCGCCATCTTCCTGGAGGCCCTTCACCATCTGCACGCCGAGTTCGGCCACAAGGTAGGGATCCTCACCATAGACCTCCTCGTAACGGCCCCAGCGCTGGTCGCGCCCGACGTCGAGAATAGGAGCATAGACGTTCGTATAGCCCAGCAGGCGCGCCTCCTGGCCGGTGATGCGGCCCACCTCGCGAATCAGCTCGCGGTCCCAGGTGTGCCCAAGGCCGAGCTGGGTGGGAAAATTCGTGGCATTGTAAGCCTCGACCCCGCGTATGCCCTCGTCTGTGAAATCCACCGGAATACCCAGACGAGTCTCCTCGATGAAAAACTTCTGCACTGTGTTCAAGGCCTTGGCATGGTTTGATGCCGGCCATACGCCTGGGTTTTCCTCAGGCGTGAGAACCTTCTTCGAATTCACATACGAGTTCAGATGCTCGTCGATAGCGCCCATGCCGTCCTTCCATATCTTGTTCTTCCATTCCGGAGTGGGAAGGTCGTCGGCAAGCACGCGCCGGTAGCCGTAGAGCGTGACCATCTGGCAGGTCTTTTCTTCAAGATTCATCTGCCCCAGAAGGTCCTCTATGCGGGCGTCGATGGACGCGGAAGGATCTTCATAAACGTCCATGCGGCCGTTCTTGTTCAGATCGATCCAGCCTTTGTGGTAGATCTTGGAAGGCTTCACCGGCTTCTTTGCGGCGAAGGCCGGCAGCACCAGCACGATGGCGAGCAGCAATGCTATGTATCTTTTCATTTGGGCGATGTTATCTGTCTGACGAGCGGGTCTATTTCTTCGTATTCGTAGCCCCGGGTGAGGGCGAATTTGAACAGTTTGAGGCGCCCCTGCGGGTCGTCCCGGAGTGAATTCCATTTGTTCTCCAGGAGCTTCTGCAGGCGGGCGGAGGCCTTGTCGGCGTCAATCTCTTCCAGCGCACCGGAGATATCGGCATCGGAGATGCCCTTGGCGCGGAGCTGGAAGCGTATCTTGATGGGGCCCCAGCCCTGCAGGGAGGCCTTTTCGCGGGCGAAGGCGGATGCATAGCGGGCATCGTCCACGAACTTGTCGGCGACCAATGCCGCCACCAGTTCCTCTGCTTTCTCCCTGTCCCCTTCCAGGCGTTCCAACGCCTTCCGGCGGATGTCGGAAACGCAGTATTCCCGCTTGGCGCACAGCGCCTCCAGCTGATTCTTTATGGCCTTGAAATCATCCATACGCTAAAAATCAAATCCGACCCCGACGTATGCGCTCCAGCCGCGGAAATCGGACCACTGCAGACGGGCCCTCACAGGGCCGATCAGAGAGTCGTAGGCCAGTTCCCCGCAGAAGCCGAGGTAGGTGGGGCCAAGTTCCTTGAAAGAGGAAGGGAGGCCGTCGCAGTCCATCATGTAGCCGGCCATCAGGCTGCTGTAGAAGTTCTTTGCAAGCCTGGCGCGGAAATCCAGGTTGAGCACAGCCACGAAACTCTTGGCAGGAGTCACCTGATTGAAGCCGACGAAAGGCACCTGGGTGTCGAGATAACGCCCGCGGAAGGTTCCGCCAACGTAGTTCGCATAGAACAGGTTGTCCGCCGCCGGGCTGATTATGGTGCGGGTATAGAACTCCGGGAGGATGGAGAACCAGTCGTTCACATTGAAAACCGAGCGCACATCCATGCTCAGCATCTTGGTCCTCGTGTTGAAGGGAACTTTGAGATCCACCCCTACGTTGATTCCCTTGTTGGGGAAATAGAGATCGTCCAGGGTGTAGTGGCGGAAGGAGCCGTAGAGGGATGTGAAGTGCTTGCTGAGGAGCTGCATCTGGTCTTTCGGCACCGTGTTACCCGAATCGGTCAGCCAGGACCCCACCGTATACCTTTCGAACTTGATGCCCGCGCGGAAATCGAAAGTGTCGTATTTGATTCCCGAAAGATAGGCATCCAGGGTGGCAGTGCGGAAACCAGTTTGATAGTTGTAGTAACTCTGGCGTATCTTGGCATTGGTGTAGCCCAGCCGGCCCTCTACGTTGAACGTGGGCAGACGGGGATCCACGTACGTATACCTCAGCTGGCCGTACAGGTGGTTGCCCAGACGCCCTTCGAAATCGAGGCGCGGGCCGCGCAGCTTGTTGACGTTCAGGCCGATGTTCAGCATGGCCGCCACCAGCTCCTCGGTATCCGCCCTGCCCGCCGCTCCTATGCGGTGGACGGGACCCTTGGTGCAGTTGAAATTAAGTATGTATCCGTCTTCGACCTTGGAAAGGGTGTAGTTCACCGACTCGAGCGCATCCAGCGAGAAGAGCCTGTCCACTGCCTCGTCTATCTGCGCCGATCCAACCTCGTCTCCCTCCTTGATGAACACCTCGCGCCTCAGGTAGACCGCATCCTCCTCGTCCACTCCGTTGAAGCGGATTTCGGATATGCGCACGGCCTGGCGGCTGATGTCGATGGCCTTTGGGGCATGCAGGGTGGTGGTATGCGCACCGACTCTCTTTTTGACCTCGGCAATCTTGTCCGCACACGCCAAGGCGGCGGCATATCCCCTCGCCATGATGCTGTCCACCGATTCCTTGTCGAAGCTGAGCATGCTGTAGCCGGTCATGTCCGGCCGGATCGTCACGTCGGTATGCCGCACGTTGCCAGAATAGGCCTCGCGACCCAGCATTTCACTCACCTGCAGCACCAGGTCCAGCATGTTGTTTATCTGGGCGTAGGAAAGGTCGGCATCCGCCAGCACCACACCTATTATTATATCCGCACCCATCGCGCGAGCCATGTCGGTAGGATAGTTGTTGCGCGTGCCGCCGTCTATCAGGATCATGTCCTTGTAGCGCACGGGCTCAAACAGCACCGGGATGGACATGGTGGAGCGCATGGCGGTGTTGAGAGGCCCCGAGGTCCAGTACTTGGCCTTGCAGGAGACCAGGTCGGACGCCACGCAGAAGAAGGGTATGGGGAAGGTGGAGAAATCCAGGGAATCCTGGTATCCCACCGTCATGGAAGCTATTGTGTTGTTGACGTTGACGCCGTACGCTATGCCGGCGGGAAGGCTGTTGAAACTGGTTGTGGAGGCCGCCGAATTGATGAGATCCTCCTCCTGGGCGGCGTTCAGGTTCAGCCCCTTCCTCCTGGCGGATGCCAGCACCCCCTCCTCCACCTTCGCGGCGAAATCCTCCTTGGAATAGTGGAAAGGAAGGGAGATCAGGTAGCGCTGCTGGCGCATCTTTTTGCCGTAGGATACGAAGTCCTGGCTGACCTTGTCGGAGAGGGCCTTGTCCCAGTCCATCCCGCGCACCAGCGTATCCAGTTCATCCGCGGTGTACCCGAGAGCGTAGAGGCCGCCTATCAGGCCGCCCATGCTGGTGCCCAGCACCATGTCGATGGGAATCTGCTGCTCTTCCAGGTACTTGATTATGCTCACGTGCGCGGTTCCCTTCGCACCGCCGCCGCTCAGCACGAGGGCCACCGTCGGGCGTTTCTCCTTCCGGCGTATGTCCTCCATCTTCTTCCGCATCTTGATGAAGATAAGGGAGTCTTCGGCGGGATCGCGGCTGGTGGCCGCAAGCCGCACGCTCTGCGCCTGGCGTCTGCCGGGATACCTGTTGCGGGAGTTCCGCTGGGCACCGGCGCCCACGCAGCAGAAAATGAGGATCAGCGCGAGTATGTACCGGAGTCTAGTCATAGTAGTGGCTGTTTTCTTCGTTGTGGAGATAGTTGACCTCGGTCTTGCGCACCTGGCCGGCCAGAAGGCCGCAGGCGGCGTAGATGTCTTCTCCGCGCGATGCGCGTATGGTGCAGGTGATGCCGTTGGCGTTCAGGCGGTCCCGGAAGGCCTCCATCACGTTCTGGGGGGAGGTTCCGTAGGGGAAGTCCGGAATCTGATGGAACCGGATGAGGTTCACCCGGCACTCCAGGCCCTTCAGCAGGCGGATGAGCGCGTCGGCGTGGCGCTTGGTGTCGTTCCATCCGGCGAACATCGTGTACTCGAAGCTCACCCTCCGCTGGCCGCTCCAGTCGTACTGGCGGATGAGGCTGACGACATCCTTGATGGGCCAGGCCTTCTCCACCGGCATCATCTTCACGCGCTCCTCGCCGAAGGGGTTGTGGAGGCTGACGGCCAGATGGGTCTTGTGCTCGTCGAGGTAGCGCTTGAGCTGGGGCAGCACGCCGATGGTGGACACCGTGATGCGCTTGGGGCTCCAGCCGAAACCCCAGTCGGCCGTGAGGGCTTCGATGGCTTTGGAAACGGCGTCGTAGTTGTTGAGCGGCTCGCCCATCCCCATGAAAACTGCGTTGGTGAGGGAGTCGGCCTCGTCGATGGAAACGAACTGGTTGAGGATGTCGGCGGGCTGGATCTGCCCGTGGAAACCACCGCGGCCTGTCATGCAGAACGCACATTTCATCGCGCAGCCGGCCTGGGAAGATACGCACAGGGTGCGGCGCTCTCCGTCCGGAATGACCACGGATTCGATGGCGGAAGTCTCCACCAGGCTGCCGCCCAACGGGGTCTCGACCTTGAAGAGGTACTTGACGGTGCCGTCGGTGCTGACCGCCTTCCCTATGGGCGCCTCGGTGCCCATGCGGAAACAGTGGCTGAGTGTCTCGCGGTTTCCCTTGGAGATGTTGGTCATCTCGTCGAAGGAGCGGGCCTTCGAAACGTACACCCATCGGGCCATCTGTTTGGCCACGTACGGCTTGAATCCGCATCTTGCCGCGACGGATTCGAGTTCTACCGGATTAAGGCCAAGTATCTTTTCCATACGATAGCAAAGTTAATCATTTTTTGACTATATTTGCCTTCGGGCATATGCCCCTTAATTATTAAATTATTTCATTATGGCTAAAGAAGCAGAAGTAAAGGCCACAGATCTCAATGCCGCCAAGCTGAAGGCATTGCAGGCCACGATCGACAAGATTGAGAAAGATTACGGGAAAGGCACGATCATGAAGTTGGGAGACCAGCCAGAATGGAGTGACGCCCAGGTTATCCCCAGCGGCAGCGTAGCCCTCGACCATGCCCTCGGCATCGGAGGCTATCCCCGCGGAAGGATAATCGAAATCTACGGGCCGGAGTCCAGCGGAAAGACAACCCTGGCCATCCACGCCATCGCGCAGGCCCAGAAGGCGGGCGGAATCGCCGCCATGATCGATGCGGAACACGCATTCGACCGCACCTACGCAAAGGCCCTCGGAGTGAATCTCGAGACTTTGCTGATCTCGCAGCCGGACAACGGCGAGCAAGCCCTTGAAATCGCAGACAATCTCATCCGTTCGGGTGCGATCGACATCGTGGTCATCGACTCGGTGGCGGCCCTCACCCCCAAGGCGGAGATCGAAGGCGAGATGGGCGACAACAAAGTGGGCCTCCAGGCACGCCTGATGAGCCAGGCGCTCCGCAAGCTCACTGCAAACATTTCCAAGACGAACACCTGCTGCATCTTCATCAACCAGCTTCGCGAGAAGATCGGCATCATGTTCGGCAACCCTGAAACCACCACAGGAGGCAACGCGCTGAAGTTCTACGCTTCCGTGCGTATCGACGTGCGCCGCACCACCCAGATCAAGGAGGGTGAAGATGCGCTCGGCAACCGCACCCGCGTGAAAGTGGTCAAGAACAAGATGGCTCCGCCTTTCAAGAAGGCAGAGTTCGACATCGTCTTCGGCGAGGGCATCTCCCACAGCGGCGAGCTCGTGGACCTCGGCGTGGAGTTCGATGTCATCCAGAAATCCGGTTCCTGGTTCAGCTACAATGGCGACAGGCTTGCCCAGGGACGCGAGGCCGTCAAACAGCTTCTCAAAGACAACCCCGAACTGGCCGACGAGATCGAAGCTAAGATCCGTGAGGCTCTCAAAGCGGTGAAGGACTGATGGCTAAGGAAAAAATCATTTTGACTGGAGACCGCCCCACGGGGCGGCTCCATATCGGACATTACGTAGGGTCCCTCCGCAGGCGCGTGGAGCTTCAGAACAGTGGGCTTTTCGACAAGATTTTCATCATGATCGCAGATGCCCAGGCGCTCACCGACAATGCGGACAATCCCGAAAAAGTAAGGCAGAATATAATAGAGGTGGCGCTCGACTATCTGAGCGTCGGGCTCGATCCCGAAAAGAGCAACCTGTTCATCCAGAGTCAGATAAGCGAGCTCACGGAGCTCACTTTCTTCTACAACAATCTGGTGACGGTGCAGCGTCTGCAGCGCAATCCCACCGTGAAGGCCGAGATCCAGATGCGCGGGTTCAACGACGATGCCGCGGCGGACAATAAGGCCGGAATTCCCGTCGGGTTCTTCTGCTACCCCATCAGCCAGGCGGCGGACATCACAGCGTTCAACGCCACAGTAGTACCTGTGGGTGAAGACCAGGAACCCATGATCGAACAGACCCGTGAGATCGTGCGCAAGTTCAACTCCACCTACGCTCCCGTGCTTGTGGAGCCGGAGATCCTGCTGCCGGACAATGCCTCCTGCCTGAGGCTGCCCGGCACCGACGGCAAGGCCAAGATGAGCAAGAGCCTCGGCAACTGCATCTATCTGTCGGATGATTCCGAAACCGTGCGCGAGAAGGTGCGTGGCATGTATACCGATCCCGGCCACCTGCAGGTGAGCGACCCGGGCAAGGTGGAAGGCAATACCGTGTTCACCTATCTGGACGCATTCTGCAAGCCCGAGCACTTCGAGAAGTTCGCTTCCTGCTTCGTAGGGAAGAAGGTGTCATTCTCGTTTGCTTCGCTGGATGAAATGAAAGCGCAGTACCGCGCCGGCGGGCTCGGGGACGTGATGTGCAAGAACTTCCTATTTGAGGTTCTGGAGGACACACTCGCTCCTATCAGGGAGAGACGCCATAAGTTCGAGCAGGACATCCCCTATGTGTATGAGGTTCTGCGCCGCGGCACCGAAGCCGCCCGCGAGGTTGCCTCGCAGACACTCGCAGCCGTCAAGCGCGCCATGAAGATCAACTACTTCGATCCCGGCGTGCTGGACGAACTGATTGCCGAGCAGAGCGGGAAGTACCGCTAGTCTTCAGCCAAAGCCTTGTTGAAACATTCGCGGCAGAGGGGCTCGTAGATGTCCTTCTCGCCGAGCACGACCAGTTTTCGGCTCTTGCTCAGGCGGTGAGAATGGTTGGCGAGGTTGCCGCATTTCACGCAGATTGCGTGCACTTTCTGCACGTCTTCGGCGATGGCCATGAGGGCCGGGATGGGGCCGAAGGGTTTACCGAGATAGTCGGTGTCGAGGCCGGCCGCGATCACGCGGATGCCGCGGTTGGCCAGGGCCTGGCAGACCGCGGCCAGGTTTTCTCCGAAAAACTGGGCCTCGTCTATGCCGACGACTTGCACTTCGGGACCTACCTTGAGCATCTCCGCCGCATCCTTGATGGGCTTGCTGGTGATGCTGTGGGAATCGTGCGAAACCACCTCCACGTCGGAGTAGCGGTTGTCTACCGAAGGTTTGAATATGGCTATCACCTGATTGGCAAACTGGGCCCTGCGGAGCCTGCGGATAAGTTCTTCCGTTTTTCCCGAGAACATGGAGCCGCATACGACTTCGATGCAGCCGCTCTTTTTGGTATTGTTTTCTGCGTACATTTTGGTTAAATTTGTCGTCGACTTGTTGTGCAAAGATAACAATAAGTCCTATTATATGAAAGGAAAACTTTACATTGTGCCTACCCCGGTGGGAAACCTTGAAGACATGTCCTTCAGGGCGGTGGAGATATTGAAGGAAGCGGACCTGATCCTGGCTGAGGATACGCGCACCAGTTCAGTTCTCCTTGGCCATTACGGCATCCACCGTCCCCTTCAGTCCCACCATAAATTCAACGAGCACCAGACCGCCGAGCGCATCAAGGAAGTCATCCTCACCGGACGGAACGTCGCCCTCATCAGCGATGCCGGCACTCCGGGCATCTCCGATCCCGGCTTCCTGCTTGCCCGCACCTGCGCTGCGGAAGGCATCGAAGTTCAGACCCTGCCCGGTGCCACGGCGTGCATCCCCGCCCTGGTATCATCCGGCCTGCCCTGCGACCGCTTCTGCTTCGAAGGATTCCTCCCGCAGAAGAAAGGCCGTCAGACCCTGCTCCAAGCCCTGGCCTACGAGCCTCGGACCATGGTTTTCTATGAATCCCCCCGCCGCCTTGTGAAGACCCTCGAGCAATTTGCCGAGGTCTTCGGACCGGACCGCCCCTGCAGTGTTGCACGGGAGATCTCCAAACTCCACGAGGAGCATGTCCGCGGCACTCTTGCCGAAGTGCTGGCACATTTCAGCGCAGAGGAGCCCAAGGGCGAAATAGTCATCGTCGTGGGCGGCGCCGTTACCGAAAAGGGGGAACACCGCAATAAATATAAGGAGTAGGAGGGGCCCGGCATGAAATCTTCTTTCAAGACGGGGGCGATAGCCCTCGCTTTTCTCGTCCTCGGCTTCGAGCTGGCGCTGTTCATGCACCGGGCGGCTGTCGAGAGGGTTGTCGCCAACCGCGACAGGCCGGATACGGTGTACGTAGTTCAAAGGTCCGGCGGTAGGGTATCCGGTCCTCAAGCCGACCGCTTCGCGGCCCCTCCCGTCTACGACGGGCCCCTCCCTCTACATCCGAGGGCGGATATGGCGTCCGGACCGGATACCCTACCGCCGGATGCCCAACCAAATAAAACCAGCCTGTCGCGGTTGGCCGAGGAGGGCGAATCGGTGGTCGTGGAAAGGAGGGGCAACCATGAGCCGGCGGCGAGGGCAATGTATGAAAAGGCGCCGAGCCGGAAGGTGGAGACCTTCCGCTTCAACCCCAACACGGTGACGCTGGAGGAGTTATGCCGGCTTGGATTCACCGAAAAGCAGGCGCAGTCCATCCTGAACTACCGCGAGAAGGGCGGCAGGTTCCGCAGGAAGAGCGATTTCGCAAAGAGTTACGTGGTGGCGGATTCGGTCTTCAAGCGTCTGGAGCCGTTCATCGATATCCCGCTCGTGGATATAAACAAGGCAGATTCCGCGGCGTTCGATGCTCTGCCGGGGATTGGTGGATGGTTCGCTCACAAGATGGTGGAGTACCGGGAGCAGCTCCATGGCTATAGCTGCCCGGAGCAGCTGATGGAAATATGGCATTTCGACCAGGAGAAGTTCAATGGTCTGAAAGACCTCATAAAGTGCTCGCCTGCAGAACCTTATCCTTTCTGGTCCGGCACTCTGGAAGATATCCGGAACCACCCGCACGTGCGCAATTGGCAGACCGCCCGGGACATCGCTTTCTACCGGGACCACAATCCCCCCGAAAACCTCACCCCAAACGGCTTGCTCAAAGCCGGCATCATTACCGAACAGCAGGCTGCCCGCCTGAACCGCTGCCGGCTGAAATAACCGTTCCTATCGGTCCGCAGCGGGTAAGGTCCATTTTCATGCCGGGGACCTTACCGGCATTTCGACCTCCCAGCCACTTCCAGCGGGTAAGGTGTCGACCCTAAAATTGGACCTTACCCAAAAACTGCGATGAGAATGGCATCATCCGCGAGGATGATGCTCCAGCACCGCCTTCTGCCAGGTGGCGGTGTCGATGTGGGTGTAGATTTCGGTGGTGAGGATGCTTTCGTGGCCGAGCATCTCCTGCACGACGCGCAGGTCGGCGCCGTTTTCAATCAGGTGAGTGGCGAAACTGTGACGGAAAGTGTGAGGGGATATCTCCTTGGTTACGCCTGCCAGCATGGCGGCCTTTTTTACCATGTTGAATACCGACACGCGGCTCAGGGGCTTGCCGAAACGGTTCAGGAACACATAGTCGTCGTATGCCGGGGAGAACGCTTCGGGGCGCATGGAGAGCCACTGCCCATAAGCCTCGACCGCCGCGCCGCCTATCGGCACCAGGCGCTCTTTGTCCCCCTTCCCTATGATGCGCACGAAACCTTCAGTCTCATAGACATTCGATATCCTGAGCGCACAGACTTCCGAAACGCGCAGCCCGCAACCGTAAAGGATTTCCAGGATCGCACGGTCGCGGACGCCCTGCCAGGTGCGGGTGTCCACCCCCTCGATTATGGCCGTAACTTCTTCTACGGAAAGCACTTCCGGGAGATACCTGCCCAATTTGGGATGGTCCACCGCATCGCATGGATTGTCGCTGCGCATCCCTTCCAGCACCAGCCAGTCGAAAAACGACCGCAGCGAACTCAGCTGCCGGGACTGGCTGCGCTTCGAGACATCTCCGGCACGGGACGAAAGATATCCTGCTATGTCCGAACTGTCCGCATTGGCAGGATCGATGCCGGCCACGTCCATGAATGCCGCCACGTCGGAGCAGTAAGAGGTCACCGTGTTGGGAGACATCTTACGCTCTATCCGCAGATAATAGCGGTAAGCCTTGAGCAATTTTTCCGTCTGGGCTGCCATATTTCCACAAATATAAATAAAAAAGAGTATCTTTGTAAGTTATGCGCAGATATAGGGCAGTCATATTGCTTTCCGTCATCCTTGCAGGGATGCTATGCGGATGCACGAAGGAATCCGACCGGAGTTCGTATCCCCGGGAGGACTTCGTGATGATCTATTACTGCGCAGGCTTCAATGACCTGTCATCCAGTATCAGAGGCAATCTGGACGTTCTCAAGAAAGGCAATATTCCTTTTGTGGGTTCGAAGCACAAACTGCTGACTTTCACTCACTTTTCCGTAACCGACATCGATTTCAACACCCTGACCCCATCCCATCTGGTGGAGCTTTCCAAGGATTTCGGAAAGCTTAAGGCAGACACCCTTCTCACCATCGACAAGTCCCGTTATGCTACGGACCCTGCCGTGATGCGCGAAGTGCTGGAAAAGGTCATGGACCTGTATCCCGGGGCACGTTACGGACTGGTTTTCTCTTCACACGCAACCGGATGGCTCCCCCCGGGGAAATACAACAGCACCAACGTGCTGGACGTATTCCAGCTATCCCGGAAGCGTCATTCGGACGAACTCCCTCTCTTCCGTTACAACGAGAATCCGGATGAACCCAGGGTGAAGAGCATCGGCGCAGAGGCGAAGATGATCGACGGGAAGAGATATTCGCTGGAGATGAACATCCACGACATGGCTGCGGCAATTCCCATGCATCTCGACTATATCCTTTTCGATGCTTGCCTTATGGGCGGAGTGGAAATAGCGTACGAGTTCAAGGACGTTGCAGACAAAGTGGCGTTCTCCCCTACCGAAGTGCTGGCGGACGGTTTCGACTATTCCGATGTCAGTACCCTAATCAGCGACAATCCGAGCATAGAGGGTTTCTGCAAACTGTATTTCGACCACTACGACAAATTGGGCAGTTCCGCTACCATAACCGTAACGAAGTCATCCGCCCTCCCGGCTCTTGCACAGACCTGCAAGACACTGTTCAGCAAATACCGCGTCAATCTGGACGCGCTGGGCATCAACAGTGGCATCCAGCCGTATTTCCAGGGTTCGCATCACTGGTTCTACGACCTGCAGGATATCTTCTCGAAGGCGGATATCAGCCTGGAGGACATGGCTACGCTGAAACTGGCCCTCGATTCCTGCATAAGCTACAAGGCAAGCACGCCGAGGTTCCTGACCATCACCATCAACACTTACAGCGGCCTGAGCATGTATCTTCCCGGAGCGGGCGATGCCGCCCTGAACGAATTCTACAAGACACTCGAGTGGAATAAAGCCACAAATTTGGTAGAATAATCAAAAATATCTATATTTGCGCCCGCATTTCGTAAAACCCCCAAGGGGCTTTGGTGCAATGGGATCCGGACCCTGTATTCCGGATTGAGTAACACATTTTAAAAAACAAAGAAATGAAGCATTTCTCACTTAACGGCCAGACCCGTGAGGTTGGCAACAAAGCCGTCATCAAGGCATTCCGCAAGCAGGGCCTCGTTCCTTGCAATCTCTATGGCAACGGAATCGACAACGTTCTCTTCACAGTGGTAGAAAAGGATCTCAAGAACCTTCTTGGCACCCCCTATTCCCATATCATCGACCTGACTCTCGATGGAAAGAAGAACTATTCCGTGATTCTCCATGAGCTCCAGTTCCATCCCGTAAAGGACAACTGCCTCCACATCGACTTCCTCGCAGTTGACGAGAAGAAGCCCATCGCCATCGACGTTCCCATCAAGTTCGAGGGACACGCCATCGGCGTTCAGAAAGGTGGTAAGTTCGTTTCCGGTGCAAGGAAGCTGCGCATCAGCGCCCAGATGGAGAACCTGCCGGACGATATCACCATCGACATCACCAAGCTCGACCTCGACAAGAAGATCAAGGCCGGTGACGTGAAGATCGAGAAGGTTTCCGTCCTCACCGACAAGGATGCCATCCTCTGCTACGTGAAGACCACCCGCAACGTGGACACCACCGCAGCAGCTGAAGAGGCTGAATAAAAACCTCCCCCGGCTATGGCAGGCGAGAGCTATCTGGTGGCAGGACTGGGCAACATCGGCCCGGAATACGCCGGAACCCGCCACAACATGGGTTTTATGGTATTGGATGCGTGGGCTCACGCGTCCAATATCTCTTTTGAAACCCATCGCTACGGCGACGTGGCAGTTCTCAGCCTGAAAGGACGCAACGTCTACCTGCTCAAACCGTCCACCTACATGAACCTCAGCGGCAACGCCATCCGCTATTATCTGAGCAAACTGCCGGTGACGACCGAACGTCTCCTGGTGATTTGCGACGATATCAACCTCCCTTTCGGCACCGTGAGGATGCGCAAGAGCGGGAGCGACGGAGGCCACAATGGACTGAAGAACATCGAGGAGACGATCGAGACCAGGGACTATACCCGTATCCGGCTGGGAGTCGGACACGAGTTCGAAGAAGGAGCACAGATAGACTATGTGCTCGGCACGCTTTCGGAAGAAGAAAAGGCGAAGATGCCTGAACTTTGCGAGCGGGTAATCCAGGGTGTCAAAGACTGGATTTTCGTGGGTGCAGACCGCGCAATGAACGTTTTAAACACAAAAAAAGCCTAAAAAAGGCTTAAAAAGTGAATTTTTTTGCAAAAAACTTTGCAATTCTTTAACTAATTGATTATCTTGCCACTCGCTAACTGAAAGCAACATAACACAGTACTATTTTATAAACCATTAAATCAAAACAAAATGAAAAAGCTTGTTGAAAAAATCAATGCTGAAATCGCTGATTTCCAGGTGAACGCTGAAGCTCAGCTCGTTAAGGGAAACAAGGCAGCCGGTGCCCGCGCACGTAAGGCCGCCCTCGCACTCATGAAGGACCTCAAGGAGTTCCGTGCAGTTTCCGTTGCTGAGGCAAAGAAATAATTTGCAAAATTTGAAAAAAATCTTGCAACGTTCCTAAAACCAACTGCATCTATATTGCAGGTTTAGGTTTTAGTACACGTCTAAGGGTCGAGGGCCGTGAGGCTGGCGGCCCTTTGCTTTTTTACCCTTCTTTTACTATATTTATGGCGATGAAACGTGTACTGGCCATACTTGCCGCCATCCTGCTCCCGCTTGCCGGAGAGCCGGACGCATATGCACAGGTAGAGCACAAGGCACTTATCGTCCCCGTAAAATTCAACGACCTGCAGATTTCCACCAGCGCCCAGACGCTCGACAGCCTTGCTTCGGAACTCTCCAGGTACTACAATACCCAGTTCCGGGACAGCATCAATTTCGTTTTCGACGTTTCCAGGGAGGTGCCCGTAAGCGGTTCTTACGCCACTTTCGGGGGAAATCAGTCGTTCCGCAGGGATGCCCTGGCCTATAAGATGGCCCTGTCGGTTTACAAGACCCTTTACGACCAGATGGATTTCTCCGTCTACGACAACGACAAAGACGGATTCGTCAACGACATCATCCTCATCACCCCCGGCATTCCCGAATCCTCCGGCGGAGGAGAAAACCAGTTCTGGCCCCAGTATATAGAATTGGAAAGCAAGGACATCCCCTATTCCATGCGTTTCCGCCTGTATGGATTTGCCATCGCACCCGAGTTGAACGCCGAAGGAAAGACGGCGGGCATCGGCATGCTCGCCCATGAATTCGGGCACATCCTCGGACTGAAGGACATGTACGACACCGACGAGGAAGCCAGCGGAGGAGTCTGCCCCGGGCTCGGAATCACCAGCCTCATGGACCATGGGCTCGACAATGACTCCGGAAACACTCCCCCCAACCTGAATGCCATAGAACGCGAGATCCTGGGCACCGGGCGCTGCGAACTTCTGGATTCGGGAGGAGTATATACCCTCGAACCCATACATCTCAACGGCCGCTATTTCAAGCTCCCCACCCAGGTCGATGACAGGTACTACCTGATTGAAAACCGCATTGCAGAGGGTTACGACGCCCACATCGGGGGCAGCGGCATGCTGATCTACAAAGTGAACAAGTCGGAAACGGAGGCAGGCTACTCCAGCTATTTCCAAAGGACGCTCACCGCTTTGGAGAGATGGCGGCACAATCAGGTAAACTGCAATCCGGAATTCCCCTGCGCGGAACTCATCCCGGCAAAGATCGATACCCTGGACAGCTCGGCCGCCTTCTGGCCGAAGGAAAACCGCACCGTCTTCAGCCCCGGCAGGCTGGCTCTCACGGACATACGCAAAGAAGCGGACGGCAATGTCACCTTCAAGGCACTTGAACCCGTCCGCATCCTGAAGAAGATGGTATACCAGACGAGCGCCACCCTGAACTGGACCGTAGCCGAAGATCTCGGACCGGTGGACAGCTGCAAGTTCGAATGGTCCGTCCGGAACGGCCAGGCACACAGGGAAGACGGAATACTGTTGGCCGACGGGACCTACAGCTATACCATCGAAGGGCTCAGCCCGCGTACCACCTATAATTACAAGGCCCTCGTCTATTATCCGGACGGGACCGGTTATTACACCAGCGGCAGTTTCACCACCAGGAACTACAGGAAGGACCTCTTCCCCTTCATCTATCTGGGAGATTGCATCAGGAACAGGGACGGAAGTTTCCCCGCCGGCTCAGCGATACCGCTGGTGGTTTACAACAGTGTGGATGAAGAGGTTTCCTGGACTTTCAACGGAACGCCCGTAGCCACCGGCCCGGATGGTCTGTGGAAGATTCCGGGAGACGGAACGCTGAAGGCGGAGATTACCAACACGGACGGCAGCAAAGACGTCATAACCAAGGAGATAAGTGTAAAATGAGAAGATGGGCGCTCATATTCTTCCTGCCTCTTGCATTCCTGTTCGCGGGATGCAAGGAGGCCGATCTGTCGGAAGATTTCAAGATGAACGACCAGCTCCGCATGGAGATCAAAGGATACACTGTCTTCCGTTTCGATCCCCTCAACTGCCAGACAGGCTTCAACCGGGAAAAATGCGAGTTCCGTGTCCATACCGACAATATGTCCGATTTCTTCGCCATCCAGCTGGATGCGATGCCGTCCGGCCTCGGCCAGAAGATCAACGGCACGGCTTCATGGACCACGGGTGACGATCTTCACGGTAAAAAGACTATATTTGAAGTCGTAAAGATAGAATATAACAAGATTTGGCTATGGTCACCGGACAGCCGTATTGCGGTGGTGGTGCAAGCGCTGTATTGATATGACAACGAAATACTATAAAGTTGCAGGGTTCGTGTTCGGCATCGACGTGCCGGAGATGGTTTTGCTCGGGATGTCGAACCTGAGACCTTTCGAATGCCGGGAGGGTGACGGAGAGGAGATTTTCCGTCTCACCGTAACGGACAGCCTAGAAGGCCTCCCCGCAAAACCCATTTTCCGCACGGACGACGGTCCCGGTTTTCCGGAGATTGCCTTGTTTGAGTCGGAGGGAGGATGGATCGTGCGCGTAAAACCTCTCCCCAACCTGCCTGAGGCATCGGTCATGTGGATGAAAGATGATTTCTCCGAGGTCAGGCTGCAGTTCCTCGACGAGCGCGAGAAAAGTTTCGCCCTCAACAATGCCATGATGCTCATTTTCGCCTTCTCCACGGCAAGGAGGGGCGCTCTGGAGATGCATTCATCCGTCGTGATGAACGCCGGGAAGGGATATATGTTCCTCGGAAAGAGCGGCACCGGCAAGAGCACGCACAGCAGCCTCTGGCTGAAACACATCCCCGGCACCGAACTCCTCAACGACGACAACCCCATACTCAGGCTGATGCCGGACGGTTCAGTCCGCGTATTCGGTTCGCCATGGAGCGGAAAGACACCCTGCTACAAGGCGAAAGACGCTCCCGCGGGAGCCATCGTCAGCCTCAAGCAGGCGCCTTTCAACAAGATAGAGCGCCTGGGCGGCATTCAGGCCTATGCCACGCTGATGTCCTCATCCTCCGCCTTCCGTCCGTTCAGGGAACTTGCAGACGGCTGGCATAGCACAATCGAAGGAATAGTGGGAAAGGTCCCATGCTACCAGCTGGAATGCCTTCCCGACAAAGAAGCCGCAGAACTTTGCCACGGCACTGTAAATGGATAAGCGCATAGTTTCAAATGAACTGCTGCTGGAAGAGGCGGCAAAGCTGATGGAAGAAGGACGCGAAGTGAATTTCACGCCCCTCGGCAACAGCATGCTCCCGTTCATCAAGGGCGGAAAGGACAGCGTGCGCCTGCAGAAGAAACCGTCCGTGGAGGTCGGGGACATCGTGCTGGTGCGCCTTGCCGGACCGCGTTACGTGCTTCATCGCGTTATAAAGGTCGACGGGAACGGCCTTACACTGATGGGGGACGGCAACGTCGCCGGCACGGAGTCCTGCAAGCCGGAAGACGTAATGGGCACGGTGGTCGCCATAGTAAAGAAGAAACGGACGGTCATCCCGGGCAAAGCCCGCCTGTGGCGCGTCCTCAAACCCTTCAGAAGATATATATTAGGAATATACAGACGAATCGCATTATGAAGATCAAAGACGGATTCACCCTCCGCACCATGCTCGGAGAGAATATCGTGGTAGGCGAAGGCCTTTCCCAGGTAAATTTCAACAAACTCATCACCCTCAACGAGACGGCTGCCTTCCTCTGGAAAGAGGTTACCGGCAAGGTTTTCACCAAGGAAGACCTGGTGCAATTGCTCCTCGACAACTATGAGGTGGAGAAAGACCGGGCATCAGAAGATGTAGACAAGCTGGTCGAAACCTGGATCAAAGAAGGCATCGTAGAAGAATGAAAAGCTTCCGAAGTTGCATGAAGGCCCTGTACGGGATGTCCGCACCGGTGAGGTGGCGGATGCTCGTCAGCGTGCTCATCGGCATAGCCCGCATCGGTGCTTCCCTGGCTTTCGTCTGGGCGAGCAAGCATCTGGTGGACATTGCCACAAAGGTCAGCGACGATCCCCTCAGGGACGGCATCATCATCTTCGTATGCGTGCTTCTCTTCCAGCTGGGAGTCATCGTGCTGGCCAACTGGTGGGACGGCTACTGTGAGGTCAAGGCCCGCAACCGCCTGCGTCTCGACACCTTTGCGCACGTGATGCGCAGCCGCTGGGACGGCCGCGAGCGATTCCTGTCCGGCGACACTGTCAACCGTCTGGAGGAGGATATCCGCGTGGTGGCCGAGCTGCTCGTCAGCCGCATCCCAGGCATGCTGATCACCTTCTTCCAGCTCATCGCCGCCTCCGTCTATCTGCTTTATCTTGCCCCCAACCTGCTGTGGGTGCTGCTCATACTCATGTTTTCCGCCGTTTTCGGCTCCAAGATGTTCTTCCGCCAGCTGCGTAAGCTGATGGCCCGCATCCGTGCCCGCGAGAGCGAACTCCAGCAGCACATGCAGGAGAGCCTTCAGCACAGGGTCCTGGTGCTGACGCTGACCAACCTCGAGCGGGTGCTCGGGAAGTTCGGATGGATGCAGGACGATATCGAGGACAACACGCGCAAGCGACTGAACTACAACGCTGTAGCCCGCGGGTTGATGTTCCTTGGATTCCAGGCCGGGCATGCCGCCGCCTTCATCTGGGGCGTCGTCGGAATCATCCACGGGACGGTCACCTACGGTATGATGACCGCCTTCCTGCAACTTGTCGGACAGGTGCAGAGGCCTATCGCAGAGTTCGGCCGCCAGGTGCCTGCGTTCATCCTCGCACTGACTTCCGTGGAGCGCATAATGGAACTGCTGGAACTCGAGAAAGAACCATCCGCCAAGGCGATAATGCTGAAGGGCGCACCCGAGGTGGAAGTGTCCCATGTCAGCTATTCATATCCTGATTCCAGCGAGACCGTGCTGAATGATTTCTCCTGCGAGTTCACCGCAGGGTCGTTCACCGTCGTGGCCGGACCTACGGGATCCGGAAAGAGTACGCTCATCCGCCTTATCCTGGGCCTTCTGAAACCTTCGGCCGGAACCATCCTGATCGGAGGAAAGAATGCCGGGGCGGCGCTTCGGGGCAACTTCATGTATATCCCTCAGGGGAATTCGCTGCTCAGTGGCACCATACGCACGAACCTTCAGCTGGCGGCCCCCAAAGCCACCGAAGAGCAGATGCGCGAAGCCCTGGAGACCGCGATGGCCGGATTCGTGTTTGAACTGCCCAAGGGACTCGACACCCCTTGCGGAGAAGTAGGCAGCGGCCTCAGCGAAGGCCAGTGCCAGCGCATCGCCATCGCCCGCGGCCTGCTGCGCCCCGGCGGCGTGCTGATCATGGACGAGGCCACTTCCGCCCTCGACGACGGCACAGAAGAAAAGCTGCTGCAGAATCTCTGCAACAGCTATCACGGTCGTAAGACCATCATCTTCATCTCTCACCGCCAGGCCGCAATGAAGTATGCGGATGCAGTGGTGGAAGTCAATCCTGATTAGAAGGATAGGGCTATTCCGATAAAATCTTCGGCTTTAAGAGCCGCACCTCCGATCAGTCCACCGTCGATATCGGGCTGGGCGAAGAGTTCCTTTGCATTTGAAGGCTTGCAGCTGCCACCGTAGAGGATGGTGGTGTTGTCTGCAACCTTGGCGCCGAACTTGCCGGCAAGGACCTTGCGGATGCAGGCGTGGATTTCCTGGGCCTGGTCTGCGGTCGCAGTCTTTCCGGTGCCGATCGCCCAGACGGGTTCGTAAGCGATCACGATGTTCTTCATGTCTTCTGCAGTGAAGTGGAAGAGAACGTTCTCGGTCTGGGTCTTCACCACGTCGAAGTGCTTTCCGGCCTCGCGCTCGTCAAGATTCTCGCCGACGCAGAGGATGACCTTCAGGCCTGCCGCAAGTGCGAGCTGCACCTTGTCTACGAGCTTGGCATCGGTCTCGCCGTAGTACTGACGGCGCTCGGAGTGTCCGAGGATGGTCCAGCCGGCTCCGGTGGACTTTATCATGCCGACGGAAACCTCACCGGTGTAGGCGCCTTTCTCCTTGTCTGCGCAGTTCTGTGCGGAAAGCTCCACGCGGGTGCCCTTTACTACTTCCGCGACGGGGCAGAGGTGGGTGAAGGGAGTGGCCACGATGAGGCCGACTTCCGCGGGGACTTCCTTGGATTTTTCGACAACTTCTTTTGCGAGCTGTACGCCCTCAGGAACCGTGGTGTTCATTTTCCAGTTTCCTGCAACAATATTTTTTCTCATAATCTTAGATGTTTGAATTGCAAATTTAGCAATAAATAGCCAAATTTGTAAGTTATTAGAAAATGATTCGATGAAGAATTTTGTAGAAGAACTTAAATGGCGCGGGATGATACACGACATCACCCCCGGAACCGAAGAAGAACTGGCAAAAGGGCCCATGTCGGCATACGTCGGAATCGACCCTACGGGTGATTCCCTGCACATCGGGCATCTCGTGAGCATAATGATACTGAAGCACTTCCAGGCATGTGGCAACAAGCCCTTCGCTCTGGTCGGCGGAGCCACGGGAATGATAGGCGACCCTTCCATGAAGAGCGCTGAGCGCAACCTCCTGGACGAGGCCACCCTGGCCCACAACGTGGCTTGCATCAAGGCCCAGCTCGGCAAGTTCCTCGACTTCGACTCCGATGCGCCCAACAAGGCGGAACTGGTGAACAACTACGACTGGATGAAGGACTACACTTTCATCAACTTCACCCGCGACATAGGCAAGCTCATCACCGTCAACTACATGATGAGCAAGGATTCCGTGAAGAAGCGCCTCGAGCGCAACTCCAGCGAGGGCATGTCCTTCACCGAATTCACCTACCAGCTGCTCCAGGGATACGATTTCCTCTATCTCTACCAGCACCGTAATGTGCGCATGCAGCTCGGAGGCGCCGACCAGTGGGGCAACATCACCACCGGCACGGAGCTCATCCGCCGCGTGCTCGGCAAGGAATCCTACGCCCTCACCTGCCCCCTCATCACCAAGGCAGACGGCGGCAAGTTCGGCAAGACGGAGAAGGGCAACGTGTGGCTCGATCCGGAGCGCACTTCACCCTATCAGTTCTACCAGTTCTGGCTGAACGTGAGCGACGATGATGCCGAGCGCTACATCAAGATATTCACGATGCTCGAGCGCCCGGTCATCGAGGCGGCTATCGAGGAGCACAGGGCGGATCCCGGCCGCAGGACCCTCCAGAAGCTTCTGGCAAAGGAGGTTACCATCATGGTGCACGGCGAGAAGGAATACGAGAACGCCGTGGCGGCTTCGCAGATGCTCTTCGGCAAGAGCACCTCGGAAGACCTCCGCAAGCTCGACGAGCGCACCTTCCTCGCAGTGTTCGACGGCGTACCCACCTTCGAGATCTCAAAGGACAAGCTCCCCTGCCCCGTACAGGACTTCCTGGCGGTGGAAACAGCCGTGTTCCCGTCCAAGGGCGAAGCCCGCAAGATGATCCAGGGGAACGGCGTCAGCATCAATAAGGACAAGTTTACCGACCCTGCCGGACAGATCACCGAGGCCGACATCATCGACGGCAAGTACATCCTCGCGCAGAAAGGCAAGAAAGATTATTACATCATCATAGTAAAATAATATATGGAAAAGGCTCCATCCACAAGGCAGCTCAAAGTTGCCCGTGAAATACAGAAAGATCTCGCGGAAATCATCCGCGGGAAGGGAATGGCCGCCTTCGGCGGAGCCATGGTCACCGTGAGCGAGGTGCGTATCAGCCCCGACCTCTCGGTCGCAAAGGTATACGTGAGCATCTTCCCCTCCGAAAAGCAGGCGGAAGTCATGTTCTCTCTCCAGGACCAGAACCGCGCCCTGCGCGGAGAGCTTGGCCGCAAGATAGGCAAGCAGATCCGCATAGTGCCCGAACTGGCCTTCTATCTCGACACTTCCATCGACTACGCCGAGCACATCGACGAGCTCCTGAAGAAGTGAGACTGCCCCTCTACATAGCCGGCCGCTATCTTTTCGCGAAGAAATCCCACGGAGTGATAAACATCATCTCCGGCATCAGCGCAGCCGGCATGGCCCTGGGCACCGCGGCACTCATCCTGGTACTGTCGGTGTTCAACGGGTTCAACGGTATCATCGAGAAGAATCTTTCCGCCGTGGAGGCGGACCTTCGCATCGTTCCGGCGGAGGGCAAGGTTTTCACACCCGAAGGGCCGGTGTTCGACTGGCTCTACGACGCCCCGGAGGCCGCGAGCCTCTCGAGCGTGATCGCCGACAAGGTTTTCATCTCCTACGACGGCAAGCAGAGCGTTGTGAACGCCAAGGGCGTGGATGAAATCTACACAGAGGAGACCGGCGCCGAACTGACCCGTGGAGACCTGCAGCTGGCCGTCGTCAGCAGCGACCTGGCCTGGAGGCTGGGCATCAACCCCAAGTTCCTCTCCCCCCTGGAGATCTGGTATCCGGACCGCACCGGGCACATATCCCCCTCGAACCCCGCAGCATCCCTGCATACCGCCGAACTCTATCCTTCGAAGGTGATGGATATCCCCCACACTTCGGACGCCGGAGCGGAGGGCACCATGATCATCCCCATCGGGGTGATGCGCTCGCTTACAGGCTATTCCAGCGAGGTTTCGGCAGTGGAGATCCGTTACGCAGACGGCCTCACGGCCAGGCAGCAGCGGCGCTTCGTGAAGGCCCTGCGCTCGCAGCTCGGGGCGGATTTCACTGTGCAGGACCGCTACATGCAGGACGAAGCGCTATATAAGATGATGCGTTACGAGAAGGCGGCCATCTTCCTGATCCTGCTGTTCATAGTGATAATCGTGGCGCTTAACATCTTCGGCTCCCTTTCGATGCTTATAATCGAGAAGCAGGAGGATATGGAGACGCTGCGCGCGATGGGCGCATCAGACCAGCTGATACGCAAGGTTTTCGTGCTGGAAGGCTGGCTGATCTCCCTTCTGGGCATGGCCGTTGGAGTCGTGCTCGGAGTAGGACTGGCTCTTCTGCAGCAGCATTTCGGGCTCGTAAAGATGCCCGGCAACTTCGTAGTGGACGCCTATCCCGTGGTGCTGCGCTTCACCGACGTGCTGCTTTCCGCAGCCGGCGTGGCGCTCATCGGCCTGGTGGTGGCCCTGGCACCGCTTCGTTCCCGTTAGTTTTTTTTGTATATTTGGTGATATGGACACTTTGACTATCATACTCAGCATATTGCTTGCCCTGGCGGTCGTAGCCATCATAGTGCTGGTGGCGAAGAAAGCCGGGCTGGAAGCGAAACTGGCGGCTCAGGAGGAAGCGCAGAAGCAGATGCTTGCGCAGAGGGAGGCGGCGGCAAAGGAGCAGCGGGAGATGCAGGAGGCCATTCTGAAAGCCGACCGGGAGCAGGCGGCAAAGTCGCTGGAAGAGATGCGCAATGCGTTCAAGGCCCTGAGTGCCGAGAACAGCGAGCATTTCCGCAAGACCAGCGCGGAGAGCGTGGGAGAACTCCTGAAACCCATCCAGGAAAAGTTCAAGGAATTCAGCGAGAGCGTAAAGAATTCCGACGAGAAGAACGCCGAACGCAGCGGCTCGATGGAGAAGATGATACATCTGCTTTCCGAGCAGAGCAAGAACGTCGGCAATCAGGCCCAGGCCCTTGCAGATGCCATCACCGGCCAGAGCAAGACTCAGGGAGACTTCGGAGAGATGCTTCTCGTAGACCTGCTCCGCGAGAGCGGCTTGCAGGAAGGCGTGAACTTCGACGTGCAGGGAGTCATACGCGATGAATTCGGCCACGAGATCAAGAGCGACGACGGCCGCACCATGATTCCGGACGTGATAGTTCACTACCCCGACGGCGGCGAGGTGATAGTGGATTCCAAGGTCAGCCTCAAAGCCTTCGTGGAGTGGAATCAGGCTATAACGCCCGAAGACCGCAGCCGCCTGGCCAAAGCCCACATCGCCAGCATACGCAGCCACGTGGACGAACTCCGCGGCAAAGACTATGCATCCTACATCCCCGAAGGGCGCAAGAAGATAGATTACAACCTGATGTTCATCCCTATTGAGAACGCCTTCAGGCTGATGCAGGAGGAGGAGCCCCTGCTCTGGCAGCAGGCCAAGAACCAGGGGGTGCTGATTGTGAGCCAGATGTCGCTGGCGATAGTGCTCAACATGATCCTGGTTGCCTGGAGGCAGTTCGACCAGCAGCGCAACATCCAGGAGGTCTACAAGACCGCATCCGAACTCATGAGCGTGCTGGAGAACTGGATGGCGGAGTATGTTAAGGTTGGAGAGAAACTGAAGGATCTTGGCAGGAGCTACGGAGAATCCACCCGTCTGCTCACCGAATCGAACCAGAGCGTGGTCAAGAAGATTGCCAAGCTCGAGAAGCTGGGTGCCACCCGCAAACGTTCCAACGCCGGCCTGAAGTCCGGCGGAAGGATGATCGGGGGCCGCAGTTCGGTCATTCCCTCCGAACTTGCTGCGAATTTAGATGAAGAAGATAATAACTAACTGAATATGAAGAAGATACTAGTAATTGCAATGGCACTCCTCAGCGTGAGCGCCTACGCACAGAAGGGCGGCCTCGACGAAGGCACCCTGGGTGAAATCCGAAAAGGCTACGAAGGCAGCGCCACCGACAATGCCCTGCGCAATGCAATGAAC
>JAEEGJ010007646.1_pt1 | contig 30728 bp, 29 predicted proteins | sample 8958761 | NCBI WGS metagenome assembly JAEEGJ01 (sample SAMN16246546, study PRJNA631951) | gut metagenome | biome: gut microbiome; feature: rumen; material: RS-attached | host: Bos | place: Iran: Karaj | collected 2018-10
CTTGTTGAGGTTGTACCCGGAGGCCTCCATAGTCTCAGGATCCACTCCGCTTCCGACCTTTGCTATCGGCTCCTGGAAGAAGGCGTTTATGGTCGATGACTTCCCCGCCCCGGTGACGCCCGTGAGCATCACGTCAAGAGGCCGCACCTGCAGCCTCCTCAGGTTGGCGTCTATGTCATCGGCACGGTAGGTGCTGAATCTCAGTGCCATCTGTCCTGCTCCTCGTAAAGATGCTCCATCATCTCAACGTACAGCTCCTTGCACTTCTCGTTGTCGCCGCTTTCGATGTATGAGAGACATTTCGAAAGGTAGTTGTCCCTGATGGAGCGGTAGATTTCACTGCGGTCAGGCTGGCGGTTTATCAGCCTGACAATTCTGGGCGCAGTCCTGTAGTACTGAGCGATGAGCCTCTCGCCGTCAGGCTGCCTTCTGAGCCAGCTGTCGCGGAAATTCCGGAAGGCAGTGAGCTCGTAGCAGTCATCAGGCTTGCCGTATTCCTCGCAGGTCGCTGTTGTAATGTAGCAGCCGCCGCCACCCCCGCCGCCAAACCAGGATGAGACAGTACGCACTACTGAACGTCCTGCTGATGCTACTGCACTAGCTGCTGACGATACTGTCTCTAATACTGTATCTGCAATACCGCCCAGTGTACGGGCAACCGTCGTTACTGTTGTAGTAAAGACTTCAGGAGCTTTTTTGAGTGTTACTCCTAAGATGTCTGTGGCTGCTTCAAAGAGCTGTTTAAGAATACTCTTCCGGTATTTCCCCGTTTCACAGTCCTCCCACATTTCCTTTTTGGGGTTGACTTTATCTGTATAAACCAGGCGTTTTTCCTTGGGAGTATGCTCAATGATGTAGTATAGGAGCTTGGCAAGGTTATACGGCGGAGTCTGCGGCAGCCCTTCTTCCTTGAAGCCTGCGCAGTAATAAATCGGGTCAACATCAACTCCTGTTCCCTCTTTAATCCTTCTCTTGACTGATGCAACTTTTTCATCGAGGAACTTCTGAAGCGGCGGCTCAGGGCGGTTATTCTCGTAGTCCCAGAACTTGCCCTTCATTGCCACATCAGCCTGATTGATGGCTACCAGAATTCTGTTCTCTTTGTTCTTGCCAAGATTTGGGATAATCACCCGGTTAATCAGCTCGTAAGATGTCCCAAGATCCCTGGTGCTGCCGTCCAGAATCACCAGCACCAAATCAATGAGAAGGTTTCCGTTCTCGTCTGTTTCATCGAGCTTGTTGATAATATTATTGGCATGTCGGTTGTCTGCCTCCTTGCCATCGCCAAGGCCCGGACTGTCCCACAGGACAAGGTTGTCCAGATCATATTTGGTGATGTCCATTGTCTCCGGATCCACACCAACGCCGACCTTCGCAACTTCCGTGTTGAAAAGCGCGTTGATGGTCGAGCTTTTGCCGCTGCCGGTCGCGCCGGTAATCATCAGGTTGATCTTCTGATGCTTAAGCTGCAGGAGATTCTTCATCAGCTTGGTTCTCTCAGCCTCAGGAATATTGGCATTCATAATGTCAGTTTCCATGGCTTCAAGAATATTCTTCTCATCCTTCATAGGCCTGCATCCTTGCTCTAAGATCATTTATCAGACAGTGCCAAAAATCATGTTTTCACCAAACCAATCTTCCCGTGCAGGCCAGGCCTGCACGGATTTGCTTGACACTACTGCGCCGCAGTCATAAGGCTTCACGAATTCCTCATATGCTGCGGCCGTAACAGCAGTCTGATGACTTCCTTCACCAACCGAAAAACGATCCTATGAAGCCCACAATACTGCTTCCAATGTTGTATACCGTCTCAACTACAGCCTTTCCTGTGTTGTAAATGGCAGAGCCGATATCTGACACCACTTCCCCAAACTTATCAAGAATGCCCTTCTTGTCTTTCCTGTCACTGTACTCACACATCTTCGGATCACTGTTCATGTTCTCGGCATAAACCAGGCGTTTTTCCTTGGGTGTGTGCTCAATGATGTAGTAGAGAAGCTTGGCGAGGTTGTATGGCGGAGTCTGCGGCATGTCCTCAAACTTAAAGCCCGCGCTATAGTAAATCGGGGATACCTCAAGGCCGGTGGCTTCCTTGATTCTTCTCTTGACGGATTCAGCCTTTTCATCCAGGAACTTCTGCAGCGGCGGCTCAGGCTTGTTGTTGGCAGAGTCCCAGTACCTGCCTTTCATTGCCGCATCTGCCTGGTTGATGGCTATGAGGATTCTGCCCTCTTTGTTCTCACCAAGATGCGGAATAATCACCTGATTAATCAGCTCGTAAGATGTTCCGAGATCCTTGGTGCTGCCGTCCAGGATCACCAAAACCAAATCAATTAGAAGGTTTCCGTTCTCATCCTTTTCATAGAGCTTGTTCTTGATGTTCTTGGCATGGCGGTCGTCTGCCTCCTTGCCATCTCCAAGGCTCGGACTGTCCCAGAGGACAAGGTTGTCCAGCTCATATCTGGTGATCTCCATGGTCTCAGGATCCGTGCCTACGCCGACTTTAGCCTTCTCAGTGTTGAAAAGCGCATTGATCGTCGAGCTCTTGCCGACCCCTGTCGCGCCGGTGATCATCAGGTTGATCTTCTGCTTCTTTAAGTTCAGAAGATTCTTCATCAGCTTGCTTTTCTCTTCCTCTGGAATATTGGCATTCAGAATGTCTGATTCCATGGACTCAAAAAACTTCTTCTCATCACTCATAGGCCTGCATCCCCACTTCAATTTCTTTTCAATGGAGGCTTAATCCTGAAACCGCTCACTGAGCGCAGGGCATGCCCCTGCTGTTTCCGCCCTGAGCATCATCAGAGATCAGCGCTCTCCAGAGGCCACCGGCGCACTGCAGCCGCTGCAGCTTTCCCGACGTTCATAGGTAAGTTTATAGCATTCATCTTATAAAAAAAAAAAAAAAAAAAAAATAACTGTCAATGATGGCAGGAGCGTGGAAACTGAAAAAAGTATGTTTAGTCACTTTTTATGGCATGACGGCTCAAACAGCCAGAAAAAACTTGGGTTTGATGTCCAAATCTTGGGTTTCATCTTGGGATTGATCCCAAAAATCTTGGGATTGGTGTCCAAAATCTTGGGTACATTCCATTCATTCAGTGAGACAGATCAGACCAAACTTTTAAAGTGTCCTTGACATGGGGTACATTCCAGTACTCATGCTGGGAAAATAACATCTGGACAAAGGAAAAGATCAGCAGTTTGACCGGAATTCAGGCTGACAGACTTCAGCAGCCTCCTGTTTCACAGCATGAGCTTGAAATCGCTGGCATAATCAGCCACTCAGGGAAAACTCAACAGGACACCGCGGTGTAGTTTACTGGGTTGTGGTCATGCATGGACATGTTTTTTACAAACGACAAAGTGTTCTGCAGCAGAATCATACGACACCAGCGGCACTGTTCAGCTTGGCGACATCAGCTCATGTCGTTGGTGTTGCATCTGACTGACAGGAAAGTTTATACCCCGGTCATGCGATGGTTCATGCGGAATGCACCGGCCTTGCCTCAATGAACCTGAGCAATTTCACGGCCTTATCCGTATGGAGCAGAATCTGATTGAAGAGCCTGCGGACCTTCAGCCGCCTGATGGCTTCCTCTTTGGTCAGTGCCCCTGACTCATAGAGCATAATGGTCTCGTAGACGTTATCGTCAGCGACTGGTCCTTTGACAACATCATAATTATGGCTTTTATCTGCCTTTCTGCATCTGACAACGAAGTCCAGCCAGGATGAATTGGGGCCGAGGAAACTGCGTATAGACAGCCCCCTGGCCATCAGATCATCAGGCAAATCATAAACATTGACGTAGCAGCCAGGAGCTCCTGTCCTCTCTTTCTTGATTTTTGCCCATTTGAGAGCCTGATCATGGTTTGATGTTACATAGAAACCAGTGCCGAAATCGACTCTTTTTCGAGAGAAATCAGCTCTGGGACTCTCAACGATCTGTGTACTGCCATGATATACAAGCATATCTGTCAGGCCGTTTCCAACGAATGGTGCAGAATATAGTCATGAATATCCTCAACTATATACCCACTGCCCTGAGTGTGCAGGACATCATAACCGTCTTTAAGATAGCCGAACACGCCGGTTTTCTCGAAAAGATCGTACGCTTCTTTTCCGCTCAGGCCGAAATGGCTCTTGTAGGCCTCAAGGCAGAAGATATAAAACCTCACTAGCGAGCTCTCTCTGACTCTCATCTTCAGTTGTCCGGATAGGTGAAACTGCCTGTCTCAAGCTCTTCCTTCAGCAGGTCATAGAGGAGCGCAGGGCTGTACCACCACATCTTGGTGCTTTCCTTCTCAAGGCTCGCATAGAGCTTTGAGCTGTAAAGTTCCCTGATGGCCTCGTCACTTTTCACGCCGTCACGCTGCATCTCCCTGACGATGGAGAAGACTTTAAGAGGCAGAAGCGCACTGTATTTATCTCTGTTCATGAGACAAATATATCCCGCAAAACAGGCAAAAGCAAACACCGGATCTGTCCCGGTAAATGAAATCGGAAAACACCGGCTGCTCAGGAGTCAGATGCGGAATATCCGCCCATGAGGCAGAAAGGCCCGTCCATCCCAAAGAGACAGCCGGGCCCTGATGCAGATTCTGCTGCTCAGAACGGCAGCGGGAACTTCAGCTTCGCCGACGCCGCGCGGATGATGAGGTCAACCGCCTCGTCCTGCGTCATGGAGGAGGAGTCAACGAGCAGGTCGCGGTATTTCACCGTGGTGAGCGGCTCATCCGTGAAGAACTTGTGGTAGGAGTCGCGCGCGCGGTCGATTTCCTTCACATAGTCATCGACCTCGTACTCGGGGATCCTGAGCGAGTTCACAGAGTTCTTCACTCTCTCCTCGAAGGGCGCGAAGATCATCACGTTGAAGCGGCGCGGATAGTCGCGGAGGATGTAGTCCGCGCAGCGACCGACAATGACGCAGTCCTCCCTCAGCACGCACTCCTGGATAAGGCTCTCCTGAACCTTGAAGAGCCTCCGGTGATGCGATCCGGTGCCGATCCCGAGGGGGAAGAGCGCGTTGGCGAAGGGCAGGTGGATGTTCTCATCCAGGGGCGACACCTCGCGCATGTCCTCGTTCATGATGGAGGCGGCCTTCTCGATGAGCTCACGGTCGTAATAGCCGATGTTGAGCCGGTGGGCAATTTTCTGGGCAATAGGCCGCCCGAGGGAGCCGAACTGTCTTGAGACAGTGATAACGTAATTGCTCATAGCTGCTCCTTGCTCTCAGGCAAATTCCGCTTCAAAAATCTTAAGGAAGCCCTCGATTGCCTTGTCGACAATCAGCTTCCCCTTCTCCGGGGTCGATCCCTTGGGGGACGCGAGCACGCCGCACTCCGGAACCATGCCGCGGCGCGGCGGGTATACGGAGTAAGGGAGGGCCTTCGCGGTGACATCCTCCGGGATGAGATCGTTCTTCACGAGCTCAGGCCTCAGGTACATCATGAGCGAGGTCTCGGTGATGGCCGCGTGCTCGAGCGCCCAGCCCGGGAACGGCACGTCGGAGAAGATCTCGTCGGTCGTCTTCTGGTCAAGGACGTCCCACCAGTTGGACTGCACGCACTTAAGCTCCGGGAACTCGCGGGTCGCGAGATCCATGGCCTCGTCCAGGAAGGCCTGGTTCTCAAAATGCGCGTTGTTGACGAAGACCTTCCTTATCCCGTCGCGGGCGAACTCGCAGAGCACATCGTACATGAGCGAGATCATGGTCGTGCCGTTGAGGTCGATGGTGCCCTTGAAGAGGGGGCCGCCTCCGGAGAGCGGCTTTGACTTGCAGCCGTAGCTGAAGGCGGGCGCGACGATGGCGCCGGTCTTCTCCGCGAGGATTTCGGAGATGCCCTCTGCTATGTAGGTGTCAACACCGAGGGGGAGGTGCGGCCCGTGCTGCTCGGTCGAGCCGACCGGGATAATCACAACCTTGTCGAGGCTCTGCTCAAACTGGGGCCTTCTGATCTCATGCATGACTGGCATTTCAACTCTCCTTAAAAACCATACTCCGTAAGGACCTTCTCAGGCTGCTTCCTCATGGTCACCTCTCCGTTCCTCACGCTGAGGATGGTGGAGGCGGTGTTGCGCACGGCGTCGAACACGTTGTCGGCGTCAAGCACCACGAAGTTCGCGCTGTTGCCTTCCTTGAAGCCGTAGTCATCGACGCACATGGTCTTCGCGCCATTGGTGGTAACGAAGCGCAGCGAGTTGGAGATCTGCTCAACGCTCATCATATGCGAGAGGTGGAGCCCGAAGTCCAGCTGGTGCATCAGGTTGCCGTTACCGAGCGGGTACCAGGGATCCGAGATGGAGTCCTGCGCGAACGAGACATTGAGCCCGTTCTGGTCAAGCTCATCGACACGGCTGATGCCGCGGCGGCGCGGATAGGAGTCATAGCGCCCCTGCAGGTAGCAGTTCTCGGTGGGGCAGACAATGAAGTTGAGCTGCGCCTTCCTGAACTTCGACATCATCTTGAAGGCGTAGGCGTTGTTGTAGGAGCCCATCGCGCAGGTGTGCGACGCCGCGGTGCGGCCCTGCAGGCCGTCGTAGTAGGTCATCGCGCAGATTGACTCGACGAAGCGGGACTGGTCGTCATCGGTCTCGTCGCAGTGGAAGTCGAGGAGCTTATCGTACTTCTCGGCAAGCTCGAAGCCCTTTTTCACCGAGCGCACGCCGTCCTCGCGGGTGAACTCGAAATGGGGGATGCCTCCCACGACGTCGGCGCCCATCCTAAGGGCCTCCTCCACGAGCTCGTCGCCGCCCTTGTAGGCGTAGTAGCCCTCCTGGGGGAAGGCCACGATCTGGATCTGCATGTAGGGCTTAAGCTGCTCCCTGAGCTCAAGCATCACCTTGAGCGCTGTGAACTTCGGATCGGTTACGTCGACATGGGTGCGGACATACTGCACGCCGTGGGAGATCTGCATCTTCACGGCCTTCAGGGCGCGGCTCCGTATGGCGTCTGCGCTCAGCTTCGCCTTGGAGTCAGACCAGTTGTCGATGGCCTCGAAAAGCGTGCCCGAGGAGGTCTCATGGGTCGGGAGGCTCGCGGTGTAGACATAGTCCAGGTGGATATGCGCGTCGGCGAACGGCGGGCAGACGACATTGCCGCCGAGGTCCTCCTTTGTGGCGTCCGGAAACTCGTGCTCAAGATCCTGAGCCTTCCCGAACTTCAGGAAGCGGCCGTCGGAGACGGCGATTGCGGTAAGCTCAGCAGCGCCGTTGAGGCGTGCGTTCTCATAAAGCGTGACAGACATTTTTATCCCTTTAACCTCTGCAGCAGGGCAATCAGCCCTTGGTTCTCGACTCTACAATTTCCTTGATGACGTACATGCCCAGCGTGAGGACGAGGAGGAACGTCGCGGCCACCGCCAGAGTCGGGTTGATGGTGGTGCGCAGGTTCTCCCACATGACCATCGGCAGCGTCTTGGTGTTGGCGCCGGAGACGAAGATGGTTACGACCACCTCGTCAAGCGATGTAACGAAGGAGAGCAGCGCTGAGGTAACGAGCGAGGCCCTGACGCCCGGCACGGTTACCTTGAAGAACGCGCCTATCGGGGTTGATCCCATCGACATGGCGGCAAGCTCAAGGTTCTGGTCAAAGCGGGCGAACGCCGTGGACATGGTGAGGAACACCATCGGGATGGCGAGCAGGCTGTGGGCGAGCACGAGTCCCGGAATGGAGTTGTTGAGCCCGATCTTCGCGAATGACGCGTAGAGGGCCACGCCGGTGATTACGACCGGCACGATCATCGGGGTGAGCATGATGTTGAGGAACACGCTCTTCCCCTTGAAGTTGAGCTTGTTGACCGCGAGCGCGGCAAGCGTGCCGATGAAGGTCGCAAATACCGCGACGCAGACGGCGATGAGAAGCGAGCGCTCAAGCGAGGTGATCCACTCGGGGTTCTCGAAGAACTTCTGGTACCACTTCATCGAGAACTCCTTTATCGGGTAGACGAAGTAGTTCAGCGAGGTGAACGACTGCGGCACGATGACGAGCGCCGGAGCGATTATCGCGATGAGGACCAGGAATACGAAGATATGCAGCATGGCTCACTCCTCCTCAGTACTGCTTCACAAAGATGTTGCCGGTCAGCCTGAAGGTCAGCGCGATGATGGCGTACACGAGAACCAGCAGCTCAACGGACAGCGCTGAGGCGAGGCCCCAGTTGAAGTTGGTCATGCTGGTCTCGATGAGGTTCGAGAGCATCATGTTGTCCGGGCCGCCGAGGAGGGCCGGGGCAATGTAGAAGCCGAGCGACAGGACGAAGACCATGATCGAGCCTGAGAGGATACCGGGCTTCGAGAGCGGCAGGAACACGTGGATGAAGCCGTAGATCCTGGTCGCGCCCATGATAGACGAGGCCATGAGCAGGTTGCGGTCAATCTGCTTCATGTTGTTCTGGAGGCTCAGGAACATGAAGGGGATGAGGATCTGCACCAGGGAGATGGTTACGGCGAGGTCGGTGTAGAGGAGCTTCACCGGGGCCTTGGTGATGCCGAAGAACATCAGCGCCTGGTTGACGAGGCCGTTGTTCTGCAGGATGACCTGCCAGGCGAAAATCCTCACCAGCATCGAGATCCAGTAGGGGATCAGCACTCCCGCGGTGATGAGGGTCCTCACCTTGGAGCTCTTCGCCACAACGCTGAGGTAGGCCATGGGATATGAGAGCAGCAGGGCGACAACCGTCACGATGAGCGAGATCCTGATGGTCGAGAACAGCACCGAGAGATAGAGCCTCTCGGAGAGGGCCTTGACGTAGAACTGGAAGGTGAAGCCGTCCGGACCGGTGAAGCTCTTCCTGATGATGTCAAGAAGCGGAATGCCCATGGTCAGCACGACGTAGAGCAGCGGCACGATGAGGAGCAGCCACTTGGCCTTGTCCCACGCTCCGCTTTTGAATGCTGCAGTGCTCATAAGTCACATCCTCATGAAACAGATGGGGCGGCCGGGCCGCCCCGGAAATTGCCCGAAGGATCAGTTGCCCTGTACCCAGGAGTTGAAGCGCTCTACGACGGTGTTGAGGTTGTCAGCCCAGTAGTCGTTGTTGATGTAGAACTCGTTCTTGATCTGCTCGGGGCTCTGTCCGATCCTCTCAAGCTGCTCGGGGGTGAGGAGCTTGACTGCGTCCGGGTTCGTGGAGCCGTAGGGGATCCTGGTGGAGAACGCGGCCTGCATCTTGGCGGAGCTTACAAAGTTGAGGAACTTCATGGCGTTCGCCTTGTTGGGAGCTCCCTTCGGGATGACCCAGCCGGCGGCGATCCTCATGGCCTGGTTGTAGTTGACCGCAACCGGCGAGCCCTCGTCCTTCGCGGTCAGGATGCGGCCAGACCAGCCGAGGGCGAGATCAGCCTCTCCGGTGGAGAGCATCTGCGCGGGCTGCGCGCCCTTGTTCCACCAGACAATGGAGTCCTTGATGGTGTCGAGCTTCTTGAAGGCACGGTCAAGATCAAGCGGGTAGAGCTTGTCGACGGTTACGCCGTCAGCAAGGAGCGCCGCCTCGAGGACGGTTACAGGGTACTGCCACATGGCGCGCTTCCCCGGGAACTTCTTGGTGTCGAAGAACTCGGCCCAGTTCTTGGGGGCGGTCTCCGCGGTGTACTTCTCGGTGTTGTAGGAGATGACGGAGTCATACACCTCGGCGCCGACGACGTGCGGGAACTTGACCTCAGGGTCCAGCTTCTCGGTTACGACGCTGTAGTCGACGGGCTCAAGGTAGCCTTTCTTGCCGGCGTAGACGCCCCAGTAGGCGTCGCAGTTCATGATGTCCCATTCGGTGGTCTTGTTCTCGACCATCGCGATGAGCTTCGAGTAGTCAGAGGGGGTTACCACGGTGACCTTGATGCCGGTCTCCTTCTCGAAAGGCTCGATGTTGCCCTTGATGCGGGCATCGGTATTGGTGCCGCCCCAGTCAACGAAGACGAGCTGCCCGGCATCCTCTGCCGCGGGACTGGCGCCTGCGGCAGCCGCCTCCTTCTTGTCATCTCCGCATCCTGACGCAAGCACTGCGGTAAGTGCCGCGATAATCATGGTCGATACAAATCTTTTCATGGCGCTCTCCTTTGACGGTTTGGTCTATGTATGAATTCCTTAGTCGTAAATCAGTGCTGTGTCAGCCGCGTTGAAGCCGAAGGCTACCGGCTCACCGGCCTTCAGCCCGCGGAACTCGCTGACGCTGAGGCTCAGGTTGAGCTCGAGCCCGCCGGACTCGGCCTTGGCCTTCACGCTCTGCCCCAGGTAGATGGTCTCCTTGATCTCCGCGCTGAAGGTGTTGTCATAGCTCCCGCCGGCTGCAAAGTGGATGGCCTCCGGCCTCAGGGCAAAGAACGGAGCGTCCTCCCCGGTGCGTACCGAGGACTCGCCCGCGGTTACAAGCATGGGCTTTTCCGAGAGAGGCGTGGTGCCGGTTACGGCAAACACGCCGTCAGCCTTCTTCTCATACTTCGCCTTCTTCATCGGGATGATGTTGGTCGTTCCCATGAACTCCGCGACGAAGCGGTTGGCCGGATGCTCGTAGATCTCGGAGGGCGTGCCGAACTGCTGTATGCGGCCGGAGCTCACGATGCAGATCTTGTCTGACATCGAGAAGGCCTCCTCCTGGTCATGGGTTACTGAAATCGTGGTCATCCCGAGGCTGTGGGTGATGCGCTTGATCTCGAACTGCATGTCATGGCGGAGGTTCTTATCGAGGGCTCCGAGCGGCTCGTCAAGAAGGAGCAGCGGAGGGTTGTACACGATGGCGCGGGCAAGGGCCACGCGCTGCTGCTGTCCGCCCGAGAGCTGTCTCGGGAAGCGGTCCTCAAGCCCGGTGAGCTTCACCAGGGCGATCATGTCCCTGCCCCTCTTGTCCACCTCTTCCTGCGGCAGCCGGCGCACCTTGAGCGGATAGGCGATGTTCCCGGCAACGGTAAGGTGCGGGAACAGCGCGTAGTGCTGGAAGAGCATGCCGATGTTGCGCTTGAAGCAGGGGACGGTCGCGACGTCATTGCCGTTGATGAAGATCTTTCCGTCCGAGCAGCGCTCGAAGCCGGCGATGACCTTGAGCAGCGTGGTCTTGCCTGAGCCGGACGAGCCGAGGATCGAGACAAACTCGCCCGGCTTGCACATGAGGTTGATGTTCTCCAGTGCCTTAAAGCTTCCGTAGTACTTTGAGACATTTACAACCGAAAGTTCCTGACCGATGCCCATACGCGCTCCTGATAGGATCAATGCCTGACTGATATCTGATGTATAACGGAAAGCTATAACTCAAAAACCGTGTCAGCTGATTTTGCATTCAGAAGGCCTTTTGCGATAAGGTGTGATCACTGTCATGTTTTTTTAAGACATACGCAAAATCTCTCCAAAAAAGTGCTTTTCGTCACATTTTCATGCACCATGGAGCACCGTTTTGATCCACAGGCCCTGCATCAGGACGGGGCATCATCCGCCCTGCCCCACGCCGGTGAGCGCCTAGGAGACACAGGCTCAAACGGCAGCATGATCTATGATGTCATGATATCCTTACCTTACATCACAGCAGAGCACGGACGCTCCGTGAATGTTTCTGCGAAAATGGCTGAAGACACAGAGGCCTCTATATGAAAAGGATTGCCCAGGGACAGAGCTTCAGAAACATCAGGGACCGCGGCTCCGTATACATCGACAAGACCCGTGAGATAAGCCTGCTCATCAGCAAGGGCAGCAGGCTTTTTATCTCAAGGCCTCGGCGCTTCGGGAAGTCGCTCATGCTCGACACCATCAGGACGCTCTTTGAATCCGGAACGGAGCAGTATTTCAGGGACACTTGGATTTACGGCAGGTGGAAAGAAGATAAGTACCCTGTCCTGATGCTCAGCTTCCTGGACCTCGGGTTCACGCTGGAGTCATTCCGCAGAAGGCTCTGCCTCGTCCTTAATATATTTGCAGAAAGGCTGCATCTTGATGCCTGCAATGAGGGCATGAGCGCGGGAGAATGCCTCACATCGCTTTTCTCCGCGCTCCGTAAGTCCGGCCGGCAGATAGTCATCCTCATCGACGAGTACGACTGCCAGCTCTGTGCCTGCCGGAGTGATCCTGAGTCATATGAGAGATTCAGGAAGGAGATCAGCAGCCTCTTTGAGATTATGAAGGGGCAGGAGTGCGTGCGCTTTCTCTGCGTAACGGGGGTAACAAGGCTTAAGGAGACAGCAGTTTTCTCGGATGAGCCGGAGATCCGCGACGTGAGCTATGAGAGTGACCTTGCCTGCATAGCCGGATTCACCCCGGAGGAGACAGGGAAATACTATGCTGAGCACATCGGCTTCGCCGCTGCTCTCATGAAAGGAATGCCGGGAGGACCGGTGTCTGATGAGGAGCGCGGCAGGCTTCTTCTGAGGCTCTCGGCCGAATACGGCGGCTTCTGCTTCGGGCAGGCTGCAGACCGGAAGGTCCTCTCAACATGGTCCGTCAGCAGATTCTTTTCAGAGGCCATGCTGAGGAAGGATGCTCGGTTCGGCAATTACTGGTTCGAAAGCGGAGGCATGCCTGATTTCCTGAGAAGATATATTGAGAACCTTGCCATGGAGCACGGGGCTCTGCCTCAGGATATATCCGTTCCGGCAGATGCTTTCCTGAGCCCTCCATCGCTCATCGGCATGAATGACGATGTGCTGATGTGCGAGACCGGGTACCTGACACTGAAGTCTCCTATACCTGCCGGCTCAGGCTGTGTGATGCTGGGATTTCCGAACGATGAGATCAGGCGTTCGGCTGAGACAAAGCTCAGAGCGGAGATGCTCCGCCGTGACCAGCTCTCAGGGACATCGGAATGAGAACTTTCCCCAAATACAGCCTGGCCTGAGCAGGCCGCGTCCCGCCCGCTCCATTTCGCAATTTTCAATTTTTTTCATTTCTGCGAACCGGCAAGCCAGCGGGCTATGTCGACGACCTGCACTCCGTCACAGTCAGCTGTATCGTGCCGGGTGCGGGCAATCAGGAACTTCGGGTATGCATCGCGGATGGCGAGGAGCGGTGCCAGCTCTCTCTTCAGCGTCTCCGGCTCGGAGATATTGTCTGACACCTGGATATACATGCGCTGTCCCTGCTTCAGAGCGACGAAATCAACCTCTTTCTGGTAGAGCTTCCCGACATACACCTCATATCCCCTGCGAAGAAGCTCAATTGCCACCAGATTTTCATAAAGATGGCCATAGTCAGGATCCTTGTTCCCGATCACGGCGAAACGGAACGAGAGATCAGCAAGATAGTATTTGCAGTCCGCCTCAAGGTACCTTTTTCCTCTGATGTCATATCGCCTTACAGGATAAAAAAGGAAAGACTGGCAGAAATAGCGGATATAGGCTCCTGCTGTCTTGTCGTTGGTGTCGACAGCTGCCGAAATGAGTTTCGCTGCCACGTTCCTGATTGATGTCAGGCTTCCGACATTGTCCATAAGAAAATTGCCTATTCTGAGCAGCATATCCTCATTCTGCACTCTGAATTTTTTAATAATGTCTTTGGCAATGGTCGTTTCGTATATGGCCTTTACATATTTCATCGCATTCTCGTAAGTCCTGTACAGATATGATCCTGACATGCCGCCATCCCTGACGTAGGAATCAAAAGAGCCGTCCGGATCGCTTGAATCGTGATACTGGAGATATTCCGCGAACGAGAATGGAAAGATGCTTATTTCAAACACACGGCCGCCAAAAAGCGTGGCCAAATCGCTCGATAGCAGGAATGCATTGGAGCCGGTAAGGTAGATGTCATATATGCTCTCTTCGTGGATGCTGCTGATGATCTCCTCAAAACCCTGACACATCTGCACTTCATCGATGAAAAGATAGTTCTTAAGGTCTTTGCGGTACCTGCTTTCAACATACTCGTAAAGGCTTTCCGGCTGTCTCAGCTCAATATTCCGCTTAAGATTGAGATTGATTCTGACCACATTGACGCCAGCTTCGCCTGCAATTCTGGCGCTGAATGCGTCCATAAGACTTGACTTACCGCAGCGGCGGATGCCGGTTATCACCTTGATATCAGGAATATCCCTTACAGCCTCAAGCTGTCTCAGGTAAAAATCCCTGCTAATCAGTTTCATGTTCATAGATGTATCCTGGCATATTTTCATTTCGCAATTTTAAATAATTTAAAAAAATGCGAAACAAATATACCACCTGCAGCCAGCGTTTCTGCTGTTTCATTTCGCAATTTTCAATTTTTTTCATTTTTGCGAAACAGTGTCCATAACTGCACATTCCATTTCGCAATTTCGAATAATTTTCAAAAATGCGAAACGCAACGCCTGACATAAGCCCATGACAGGGCCTGTTTTAACTGGTCGGACACGTTAACAAAACGGCCATAGTTCAAAGCCAGACAGCCCAGAACCGGGCGTTACGATCGAATCTGGTCTCTGCTGCCATACGGCAGCAATGCTGCACTTTCATTTCGCAATTTTCAATTTTTTTCATTTTTGCGAAATGGCGGAACATCCATAAGACAGCAAACGTGCCTTAAATCAGCCATCTGCGCCGCGCTGGCGGCATTTCCCGGGATAATCCCGCCCAGTTCCTGATTTCGGGGAAACCGCCGGTGTGCTAGAATTCAGGAGTCAACTGACAGGAGAAATGTTTACTATGAAACCTCTTATTGGAGCTGCACCTCTTGTCGATCCGGAGAGAGAGAGTCTCTGGATGCTTCCCGGCTATTTCAATCTCATCAAGGAATGCGGCGGAAGCCCGATCATGATTGATCCGGTTTTCGACGAGGACGTGGCATCGCGCCTCGACGGCATTCTCATCACAGGCGGACAGGACGTCAATCCGGAGCTCTTCGGCAGAAAGCCGACCGAGAAGACCGGAGCGCCCTCAAAGGAGCTCGATGACCTGGAGTACGCGCTCCTGGACTACGCGCTCGCGCACCGGATCCCGGTATTCGGCATCTGCCGCGGCATACAGATCATCAATGTCTATTTCGGCGGGACTCTGACCGACGATCTTCCATCGGAGCGCCCCGGCATTGAGCACCACCAGGCCCATCCCTATGATCTCCCGACCCATCCGGTCAGGCTCTTCGGAAAGCTCAAGGAGCTCCTCGGGACCGATCACCTCGAGGTGAACACGCTTCACCACCAGGCCGCTGACAGGCTCGGAAAGGGGCTCGTTCTGGAGGCCGAGGCTCCGGACGGAACGCCCGAGGCTGTCTCCGGGACAGATCCTGAGCAGTACCTCCGCGCCGTTCAGTGGCACCCGGAGACGCTCTGGGTCCATCAGGAGGAGGAGCTCGTTCTCGTCAGGGACTTCATCAGGGCCGCGAGGGAGAGGCAGGCCGGGAGGAAGGACTGACACTGCGCCTCAAAAAAATTAAGGCGGCGGAATTTCTTCCGCCGCCATTTCATTTTTACGGGCGCTGCCCTGCCGCCTTACGCGCGGCTTACTTCGACTCTTCCTTCCCGGCGCGCTGCATCTCGACGAACTTCATGAGCGCCGCTACAGACTGGAAGTACTGCTTTACGTTCTCGGTGTCAGGGCTGATGGTGACGCCGAACTTCTTCTTCATCGCGATGCCGAGCTCAAGGGCGTCTATCGAGTCAAGCCCCAGGCCGTCTCCGAACAGGGGAGCGTTGGTCTCGATGTCCTCTGGCTTGATATCCTCAAGATTGAGCGACTCGACGATCATCTTCTTTATCTCAAGGGCAAGCTCTGCGTTTTCCTTCTTCTCTTCCTCAGACTTTTCCATTGCAGTTCTCCGCAAAAATCCAAACCAAAATCAAAACGGAGGAGAGGCGCCGCGGCCCTCCTCCTCAAAAAGGATCAGTACCCGATGCTCCTGAAGAGCGAGCCCGGCCAGCCCTCGGGGAGCTTGCCCATGGGATCCTCGGGGAAGCCGCCCATGATGCGGACCACCCGCGGGATCTCCACGGGATCCATCGCCGCGGAGAGGCGCTTCCTGAGGTTCAGGAGGAACATGCTCTCGCTGCCGCTCGCGCGGCAGACATCGCTGCCCCGCTCGGAGAGGACTACGGCGGCCCCTATGAAGTCCCGGTTACCGATGGTGATGGGGCAGGCCGCCGCGTCGCGGATGAAGTCATCCTTCCTGATGAGGTACTCGATGCGGTCCAGGGAGAGCGCGCTGCCCTCAAGCTTCACGATGCGCCCGCTCCTTCCGGAGAACTCGAAGGTGCCGTCCGGATTGGCCTTCCCCAAATCGTCAAGGACGTGCACCTTCCTGTCATAGGGCGAGAGAACCTGCAGGCGGCGCTCGTCGGCGTTCGATACGGAAAATCCCCCGAACGGCCGCCACACCGCGTCGCTCTCCTTCCTCTCGCGGATGCCGATGGCGCCATACTCGGTGGTGCCGTAAATCTCGGTTATCGGGCAGCTGAAGAACTTCTCCCCGAGATCCACCGCGTAGCGGGGAAGGTTGCCGCCCGAGGAGACGACGCCCGAGGCCCTGGGCCCCTTTGCCGTGTCGGAGAGGCGCTTCAGGAATGAGGGCGAGGTTACGACAAACGGGGAGTCGTATTTCTTGTAGAGGAAGTTCTCCTCGGAGCGGAAGATCTGCCTGCAGGTCGGGAGGCCCACGAACATCGGGACAAGCACCCGGAACATGAGGCCGAAGGAATGTCTGCAGGGAACGGTTGAGGCAAAGCAGTCAGTCTGGTCGAAGACCGGATTGAAATGGCTGATGACGGAGGAGGCCTCAGCGCAGACCTCGCCCAGGCTGCGCCTGATTTCCTTGGGCTCGCCGGTGGAGCCTGAGGTGAACACCGAGTACTCGAGCTTCTCGTCAAGGTGATGGAACGGGATCCTGAGGCTTCCCCTTACGAGCTCGTCAATCGCGAGGGTGCCCGGGCCGTAGCGGAACTTTCTCTGGCTTCTCGCGAGGATGGTGCCATAGCGGGCCTTCTCGCGGGTCATGAGCTGCGGCCCCGCGAGCCCCGGGACAACCGGCTCGATTCCGGCTATCCAGCAGGCAAGGAGGGCAATGGCGAACCAGCACGCGTCATCAGTAACTATCGACGCGCGCCTTACTCCCTTTTCCTTCAGGCTGTAGGCGACTATTTCCGAGGCGGCCTGGAAATCATGCAGGGAGACTTTGCTGCCGTTCTCTCCGTAGAAAACAACGGCATCGGACTCAACCTCAAAAAGTTCATTGATGAGCATTCCGTTCTCTCTCACCCTGCTGTAGAAAAAATTCTGGTTAAAAATAGGACAACCGATAATACCGTAATCCAGGTTCAAAACCAATCTTCAGAGAGCGGAGTGTAGATGTTCATCGCATAATTTTGTGAGCCCCGGGGCAGGCCACCGCTGCCCTTATGACTTTACGATCAGCACTTCGTCAAGCGGCGCCCTGCTGCTCCGGAAGGAGTTTATCTTCCGCTCATCCGCGTAGCCGAGCCCGATGCCGATGACGACCGCCTCGTCGTCAGGGATGCCCATGAACTTTCTTGCCTCCTCAGGGTAGCGCACGAACTCATAGGCAATAACCGAGTCGACGCCGTGCTCCCTTGCGGAGAGCATCAGGCTCTGGGCAAAGCCGCCCATGTCGAGCTTGCCGAAATCAGGAGTGCCTTTGTGCATGGTGAGGTAAACAATCGCCGGCGCGTCAAAGAGATCCCTCTGACAGTCGGCAATCTGGTTTCCATCATCGCCAAGGAAGCCCATGACCTCGCTCCCGAGGCGGGCCATGTTCGCACAGGCGCGCTCACCCCAGTCCTCGCGGTGCCCCGCGGCAAGATCCGAATGCCCCTTGAGCCCGGGCTCCGCGATGCCTCTGTGGTTCTCCCTGATCTCCAGAGCCCTGCTGCCTGTGGCGATGTAGACCTTCCAGGGCTGAGCGTCGCACCAGGAGGGAGCATGAATGGCATCATCCACGATGCTCCTTAAAGTCTCCTCCGGAACTTCCTGCTTCCCGAAATAGCGCACAGACCTGCGTGACCTCAAAGCCTCACTGACGTTCATATGGTTTTCTCCCTCTGGTGTCTGATGGTTATCGGTTAATGAGTTTACCTAAAACGCCAGCAATTTCCGTCTGCTCTCTCACAGTCAGCTGAACACGGAATGCTCATCCATGAGGAAATCTTCAGGGCTGATGTGCCTGATCCCAAGCTCATCCGTGAAGCTCCGGAAAACATCCCTCTCAATGACTATTTTTGGGAAGGAGTCCGGGATCCTGCAGAGCTGTGCCATTTTCCGCCCGGAACCGTTTACCGGGCCTGTCCCGCACCGGACAGTGATATACGCCTGCTCATCAATGTGTCTCACCACAAGGCCTGTCTCATAGGGCGAGTCCTTACGGTCATAGAGTATTCCGGCGCTGACCTCATACCCCCTCCTTATGAGCTCGCCGTACACCGCTGTCTCAATGAGATGCCCGTATTGAGGCGCTGCAAAGCCAGAGGCAGCGCAGAGAAGCCCGGTGTCAGCGAAGAAATACGCGAAAGGTGAGCCCACATGCCGCCTCCGTCTGATGTCGTATCTCGCTGAGCTTCGGATGAGGAGGGAGTCCTGCAGCGCCCTGAGGTATGACCCCACGGTGTTGCCGTTGGCGCGCCTGCCCCGCTCTCTCAAAAGGAGCCCTGCAAGCCCCGCGGAGCTCAGCGGAGCGCCTCCCGCGGCCGCGATCCAGCTGAGGATGTCCTGGAGCAGCATGCTCTCCCTGAGGCGGTTGTCCCTCACTGCCATACGGCAGATCTTCCCGAGATGCTCACTGAGGAACTGCTGATTTTCTTCCGCTGAGCTGCAGGCGGCGATGCCCGGGAGCCCGCCATAAAGGAGGTATTCCCTGAGTGAGTACTCCGGATCGGCGCCTCTGGCCTCTGAGTATTCCCTGAGAGAGAGCGGCTCCACCGGGATCTGGCAGCAGCGCCCGCGGAGCGATGTCGGAAGGTTCAGAGGGAGCATCTCAGGGCCGCTGCATGTAATAAAAACCTCGGTCTGTGGCATGTGCAGGAACCCGTTCAGCGTATCGGCAAAGGTAACCATCTCACCATCCGGGAGATACGGGTTCGGTACGCTCTCGCAGCAGTCTATTTCATCAATCAGCACAAAATGCCTCTGGCCGCCATCCTGGCACCGCCCATGAACGAGCCTGCTGAGCTCAATGGGGTTCCGGTACATGGCGTTCTCCGGCCTGTCAAGCGGCAGAAGGATTATCTGATCCCTGCTGATGCCCTGCCCCAGGAGGGAGCTTCTGAGAAGCTCAAGAAGCGTGGATTTGCCGCATCCAAGGATTCCGGTCAGCACCTTGATCTCGCCGTTTCCGATGGCGCTCAGGCACTTTCTGAGATAGCTGTCCCTGCTGAACATAGATATCCTGTTTAGAGATTTCCGACAAATACCGGTTTTCTCCAAACAGAATAGCGCATGCTGGTTTCCGCTGGTGCTCAGGCGCTTTCTGAGGTAACTGTCCCTGCCGAACATAGATGCCTGTTTAGAGATTTTCGGAAAATGCCGGTTTTCTCTAAACAGAGCGGAGCAGAATGTCAGTCTTGATGCTCAGAGTCTTCGGCATCCGCCATCAGGCCCCATCAGTGATGCCTCTGCCTCCTGATTTTGGCTTTCAGGCGCAAAGCAGTGATGCTGATAAAATGCGGCTTATGCAGCATGAGGTGAACAGCATGGCATTCAGAAAGATAGGACTGGGAAACGTACCGTTCTCTTACTTCAACAAGAGAAACCTGGTTTTCGCTGACAAGACCAGGTATGTTCAGAAGCTTGAGGAACTCGGGTCAAGCGCTGTTATGTTCCTGAGACCCAGGCGCTTCGGGAAGACCCTTTTCACTGACATACTGCAGAGCTACTACGACAGAAGCCTTGCCGCCGGGTTTGATGCAAACTTCAGCGGTACATGGATTAATGATCACCGCACGCCTCTCGCGAGCTCCTATTACTGTCTTCGGTTTGACTTCTCTCTGGTGCCGCCGCAGCCTGACCGGATCTCACAGGGATTTATTGGGGCAGTGATCGCAGGTCTGACTGACTTCACCGTGAGCTACCCTGACATGGGGCTGCCGCCGGAAAGGCTTAATCCGGATCTTTACGATTCCCCTTCCTCGCTGCTTCTCGCCTTTATGTGCAATTTCATGCTGCACGCAGGGCCGGATGCAAGGATTTTTCTGATTATCGATGAGTATGACTACCCTGCCAGCCATGTGCTTTCATCAGAGGGCAGGACATCCCGTGAACAGGCTTTCTCAGCAGCTCTGCAGGAAAGGATAGTCAAATCTTTTTACACCTGCATAAAAAGCTTCACAGGAGATTCGGCTGAGCGCCCAATTGCCAGGATCTTTATCACCGGAGTCCTGGCAGAGTCTCTGGATTCAGTTACGTCAGGCTTCAGCATTGCCACAAACATAAGCTCAGACGCAGAATTCAATGCCATGGCCGGCTTCACGCGCGATGAATTATCCAAAGTCGTTGACGGGACCGTGGACTTCAGCCGTCTTAATGGAATAACCAAAGAGCAGGTTATGGAAGTCATGGAGAGGCGCTATGACGGTTACTCATTTTCCCAGTATGCGGATGAGAGAATTTTCTGTCCGGATATGTGCCTCAATTTCCTCAGCGACCTAATCGATACCCGCGAAATCCCGCAAAAACTTGCCGGCATCAATTCCGGCATCGATGCCGGCAGGCTCGGCGGCATGCTTAGCCTTGCACTCCCGGAAGCAAGAGACAGCATCAGCCAGGCGATCTTCAGCAAGGAAAGCGTTGCCGCTGACATACCTGATACTCTCAATCTGAAAAAGGCAGGCTCCTTCAGTCAGGATCAGACGGTATCACTGCTTGCGTACCTTGGCTTCCTGACGATTGATCCTGAGACCTCGAACAAGACGGGAATTCTGCACTGGCGCTGTCCAAATGAGGTGTGCTACATGACTTTCGTTGAATGCGAGGCACAGGCCATCGGCTTCATAAGATCAAGCGGGCTTGACCTTTCCGGAGTCACTGAACGTGGGGACATCATGCCGCTCATCAGAGAGACGTCAAGCCGCATTGCAGGGCTTCCCTCCTCTGCGTTCTCAGGCTTCAGCGAGCGCAGCCTGCAGACTGTCTTCTATTACACAGCAATAGACAGCGACGATGACTCCCTGCAGCCGGAGCTTCTATGCGATACAGGGAGCCGCGGCAGGGCGGATCTCTTCATCAGAAACATGAGAAGCGGAGGAAGGCAGTATCTCCTTGAGCTCAAATATCTCTCTGAGGCAAAAGGCACGGAAGCGGCGGTTGCGTCAAGGCTCGCAGAGGCAAAGGAGCAGCTTGCCCGCTATCGGGAGGCGCCCAATTTCAAGGACATGAAAAACCTTGACTGCTGGACCATAGTCTTTGTGAACAGGGAGCCGAAGGCTGTCGAGAAGCTCGTCTGACTGAAAGCGCGGCCCACCCAATAGCTGTCCATCCTGCGTCAGTTCCGCGGGCACCTATCCGGATTTATCCTGGCAGCCCTCCACCATCAGCGAAAATCTTCCCGGGAAAGCCATTTTCGTTTGAAAATCTTACCGCCCCGAATTAAACTCCATATGCGGCCGCCTGTTAATTCTATTATTCCGCTCGGAATGCTGTGCTTTAAGAGGGACAGGGCAGCCGCAGAGGCTTTGGGAACACAAGGAGGCACCATGGAACTCACACTGAGCCAGCGTGCACGGTACGCGAGGAACATCGCGGTAAGCGAGATAGGCGAGGAGGGACAGCAGAAGCTCCTCAAGAGCAGCGTCCTCATCTTCGGCGCCGGCGGGCTCGGCTCCCCCGCGGCGCTTTATCTCGCCGCTGCAGGCGTCGGAACAATCGGCATTGTCGACAGCGACTCTGTTGATCTCTCGAACCTTCAGAGACAGATCATCCACCGGATGTCGTCGCTCAGCAGGCCCAAGACCAGATCCGCCGCCGAGGCGCTCTCCGCGCTCAACCCCTTCGTGAGGGCAGTCCTCTACCAGAAGAGGGCCGACGAGGACTCAATTACTGACATCCTCCGCGACCGCCCCTGGGACTTCATCCTGGACTGCACTGACAACTACCCCACGAAGTTCCTCATCAACGACGCCTGCGTCAGGGAGAAGAAGCCCTTCTGCCACGCGGGCTTCCTCCGCTTCGCGGGGCAGGCGATGACCTATGTTCCGGGGAAGGGCCCGTGCCTCCGCTGCCTCTTCGGCGGAGTGCCGCCCGAGGAGAGAGCGCCGAGCCCGGCGAAGTTCGGCGTAGTCGGGGCAGTCTGCGGGATATTCGGCTCAATCGAGGCAGCCGAGGCCATCAAGTACATAATCGGGAAGGGCGAGCTCCTTACAGGGAAGCTCCTCACGGCAGACGCGCTCACCATGACGTTCAGGAAGATAGACGTTCCCCGCGAACCGGACTGCCCTGCCTGCGGAGGACAGCAGGAATAGAGGGAGAGCGGCTCAGATGCCGCTCCTCACCCCGAGCCTCCCGCGGGCCGCCGTGGCTCCCCCGGCTGACGCCTCGGCGTCGAACATCGAAAAGCCCGAGACCTCGGAGATCTCCCGGCATCTCACGATAATCTCCTCTCCCGAGGGAAAATTCCCGCTCATGAGCTCAAAGCTCCTTGCCGAGACGAACACGCCCGGGGCCACAGGGCCGTCGGAGATGCCCCTCAAGACATTGAAGGCCGCCCGGAGTAGCGCGTAGGACTGCGCCATCACCTCAAGCACGGCAGGCGCCGCGAGCGAGCCGTCCGGAAGGAGCCCCTCGCATGGCCTCTGCCCCGGGGTGAAGGAGACCGTTCCTGAAAGGAGCTCACCATCATCCACCGAAATCACATGATCAACGAAGAGCATTGGCTCCTTCTGCGGCATGACGCGCCTGGCAAACTCTGGGGTATATACGCTCTCCGCTTCCATAAGCCTTTACCTCATTCCCGGCACGGGCCGGTTACCAGCACGGCGTTGTTTCCGCCGAAAGCGAAGGCGTTCGAGACCGTGTACGGGCGCCCCGCAACAGTGTCAGGCTCGGTTACGAGACAAAACTCCGGGATGACCGGATCGACGTCGGCGCTGTCATAGGGATGGAACGGGAGCGTGATCTCGCCCCTCGCGACCAGGGAGCAGATGAACTCGCTCAGTATGCCGGACGCGCCTAAGGTGTGCCCGGTGAGGTGCTTTATCGAGCTTGCCGGAACGTCAGGGAAGACCTCCGCGACAGCCTTCGCCTCCATCTCGTCATTGAGACTGGTGCCGGTGCCGTGGAGGCAGACATAGCCGATGTCGGAGCTTTTGAGCCCCGCTGACTTCAGCGCCTTCCTCATGGCCTCCGCCGCGTAGGTCCCGGTGGGCTCAGGCGAGGAGATGTGGTAGCCGTCGCTCGTGGCGCCGTAGCCCATCAGCATGGTGCTCCGGTCGCCGAGCATCTCGCGGGAGAGGACGCAGAGCGCGGTGCCCTCGCCGATGTTCATGCCCTTCCTCAGGCGGTGGAAGGGGAGGCAGGGCTCGTGGGAGAGCACGCCCAGGGACTCAAAGCCCGCCACCGCGATGCGGCTCAGCGTGTCGGTCCCCGCGACTACCACGGCGTCACAGATGCCGGACTCAATGAGCCTCGCCGCGGAGATGAACGCGCGGGCTGACGAGGAGCAGGCCGTCGCCACGGTGTACACCGGGCCGCCGGCGCCGGTCATCTTCCGGAAGATGCCGGAGAGGTCCCCGATCCGGCTCAGCCTCGCGTCATAGCAGAGCTGGGTCGGGGAGGCGCTGTTCGCCACGATGTTCTGCTCCACCTCGCTCACCGCAAGGTTTGAGGTGCCGATGACCGCCCCGACGCGCTCCGGGGTGAAGCGCTTCTTCGCCTCGGAGATGACGTCCGCGATCTGGGAGACCGCCTGGCTTATCATCTCGTCGTTCCTGCAGGGGCCTGAGCCTGACGGTGTGAAGGGCACGTTTACCCTCCCCAGGGGAACCTTCACGCCTCCGGGAAGATAGCCCCCGGTCATTTCAAGCTCGGGGAACCTCTCCTGGCGGAAGGCGTCGATCACCTCCTCCTCGCTCATGCCGAGACGGCACATCACGGAAAACCTGCTGATGAATAGCTTCATGATCCGCTCCCCCTGAACCTGAGGCTGCCGCTGCTCACCGGCGTGCCGTCAGAAAGTGTGAAGGCAAACGAGCATGATCCGGCTGATTTCCGGACAACTCTCAAAAGAAGATCCGACTCCGGGCCGACCTCATGCTGGAACTTGACCGCCGACGCCCCCGCAAAGGCGCCCTGCATGACTTTCCCCGCGGCATTGACCGCGATGAGGAAGAGCGCCGTCCCGGGGAAGATCTTCCTCTCCGGGAAATGCCCATTGAACCAGCCCGCGGAGGCGGGAACCCGGAACGATGCCGTATAGGCGCCGTCAGCTGCCGGCCCGCCGCTCAGCTCAGGCAGCCACATCGCCGTCGCCTCCCCTGAGCACATAGCGCATGAGCTGCACCGGATCCAGCGTGCCGGCGAGGCCGCTCTCAATGGTGAATGAGCTCCCCTTCCTCAGTATGAATCCCGCGGCGAACGTGCCGTACGCCGGGCCGTAGGAGGGGATCTCCATGATGGAGTTGGAGACCGGGTTCTCGTAGAAGACCAGCCCGCAGCACTTCGCGTCGCCTGACGAGATGGCCGCGTACGCCTCGGAGAGGGCCATGGCCACGATGTCATCCCCCGAGGAGAGCGAGACGGACTCGGCGTGGTTCCCGGAGACCATCGAGTAGTAGGCCGCGGGAGTGTTCTGCACCGAGTTCGAGAACTCGGTCGGGGAGACCGTGCCGTCCCCGGCAAGCGAGCTCAGCATGGTAACCGAGCGGAGCAGCTCGCCGTGGCGGCTCGCGAATATTATGCAGTCAGGCATCAGCGAGGTCTCCTGCTGCAGGCGCAGCATGACCTCGACCGCCGCCCGGTCGCCCGGGAGGAGGCGCCTGGAGAGCATCATCGGTATGTCAGGCGAGCTGACCCTGCCGTCTGAGGCGGGGAACGGGCTACCTGAGGCCGCCCACTTCTCCCAGTCAGCCCTTTCCGGAAGCTCCGGAGAGAGCCCGAGCGCGTCTTCCATGCCAAACGAGAAAATCATATGCCCTCCTGCCTCCGCCGGCAATTCCCGGTAAAACGCTCCACTGAAGTCAGACCTGCTCCTGCAGCTCGCGCGGCAGGTCAAAGTGGCTCCTCGTCTCAGGCACGCCGCCAGCCTCCTCGACAGTGCCGTGCGTGAGCTCCGCGACGCGCCTTACGACGCCGTCCACGATGATGTCAGGCGCGCTGGCGCCGGCGGTAATGCCGATGTCAGAGCCGTCAGCGAACCAGGACTCGTCGAGATCCGCCGCCGAGTCGATGAGATGCGCCCGGCAGCCCATGTCGGTCGCGAGCTCGCGGAGCCGGTTGGAGTTCGAGGAGTTCTTCGAGCCAACCACCAGGAACACCCCGACCTTCGCCGCGATTTTGCGGACGGCGTCCTGCCTGTTCTGCGTCGCGTAGCAGATGTCGTCCTTGTAGGGGCCCTCTATGCCGGGGAAGCGCCTCCGGAGCACCTCAATGATGCCGTTGGTCTCGGTCACGCTGAGCGTGGTCTGAGTGACGAAGTGGAGCCCCTCAGGATCCGGGATCTCAACCGACTCTGCGTCGGCGACGCTACCCACGAGCCTGATCACTCCTTTCTCCGATGAGTACTGCCCCAGCGTGCCCTCGACCTCCGGGTGCCCGGCGTGGCCGATCATGATGACGCTCTCGCCCTTCCTGGAGCAGGCCCTCACCTCGGCGTGGACGCGGGTTACGAGCGGGCAGGTCGCGTCAAAGACGCGAAGCGGTCTAGACTTCGCCTCCTGCCTCACGCTCTCCGGCACGCCGTGCGCGGAGAAGATGAGGACGCTTCCGTCAGGCACCTCGGAGAGATCCTCGATGAAGACCGCTCCCCGCTCCCGGAGTCCGTCGACGACGAAGCGGTTGTGCACCACCTCGTGCCTGACGTAAACAGGGGCGCCGAACTTCCGGAGCGCGGCCTCGACGATGCCGACCGCACGCGTAACGCCCGCGCAGAAGCCGCGGGGGACCGCAAGGTAGATTTTCATGCCTCTCCTCCCTTTCCTGCGCTGTCCTCCGGGCTCACTGCCTCAGGCTTCTCGCCATCAGGCTTTCCGGCGCTGCCGCCCTTCTCCGGATGCTTCCGGTCAAAGAGCGCGTCTATAACCAGCATCGCGGCGCCCACGCAGATGGCGCTGTCGGCGATGTTGAACGCCGGGTAGCTCCACACGTCCTTATAGTGGACCAGGATGAAGTCGATGACATAGGAGTAGACCGAGCGGTCAATCAGGTTCCCTATCGCGCCCCCGAGCACCAGGGCGAGAGACGAGCAGACGAGGCGCCGGTCAGCCGGGGTCTTCCTGAGCCAGGCGACGATGACGGCGCTCACCAGGACGGCGACGCCGCCGAAGAGGATCTTCTGCCATCCGGACTCGTCAGCGAGGAAGCTGAAGGCCGCCCCGTTGTTGTGGACGTGTATGAGCCCCAGCATGTCAGATGGCCAGAGGGGTATGTACTCGTCACGGTAGGAGATATAGCGCACCACGAGGAGCTTTGAGATCTGGTCAACGATGATGACAAGGAACGAAAGGGGCAGCCATTTCAGGCCGGAGCGAAGCAGTTTCATGGAAACTCCGGTAAAAACGTGCCGGGAGCAGCTGTCCCGGCACTTCTCGGGGATCAGGCGAAGCGGCGGACCTCACCGTCACCGTATACGTTGCTTGAGCAGCGGTCGCAGATGCCCTCATGGAGGTGTCCTACGCTTCCCTCGCGGTGCCAGCAGCGCTCGCACTTCTCGGCGTGGGATGCGGCAACGGCAATCTTAATGCCCTTGACGAGGGAGTCCTGAAGCTCTGCGGGAGCCTCGGCGAGAGTCTTCACCTCGGCGGTCGAGGTGATGAAGACGTACTTCAGCTCGTCCTCAAGGCGCCCGAGCTTCTCGCGGCCGTCATCGTCAGCGTAGACGGTAACCTCAGCCTCGAGGGAGCCGCCGATGGAGCCGTCCTTTCTCGCGAGCTCGATATGGCGGTTGACCTCATCGCGGACATTCTTGACGTACTCCCAGAAGTCCATGCCGAACCTGCTGCCCTCATCGAGATCGAAGAGGTCCTTTGACCACTCCTCGGTGAAGACGAAGCGTCCGTGCTTCCAGGGCATGTTCTCCCAGATCTCCTCTGCGGTGAAGGAGAGGATCGGGGCCATCCAGCGGACCATCGCCTCGATGATGAGGTAGAGCGCGGTCTGGCAGGAGCGGCGGGCAAGCCCGTCCTTCTTCGCGGTGTACTGGCGGTCCTTTATGATGTCAAGGTAGAAGGAGCCCATGTCGATGGAGCAGAACTTCACCAGGGAATGGATGACCTGATGGAAGTCGAAGTCGTCATAGGCCTTCAGGATCTCCTTCTGGGCCTTTGCCGCGCAGGCGACTGCCCAGCGGTCAAGCTCGACCATGTCCTCCTTAGCGACCAGGTCCTTCTCCGGATCGAAGCCGCTGAGGTTCGCGAGGAAGAAGCGGGAGGTGTTGCGGATTCTCCTGTAGGACTCGGCGGCGCGCTGGAAAATCTCCTTGGAGACGGTCATGTCGCCGGTGTAGTCGGTTGAGGCTACCCAGAGGCGGAGCACGTCAGCGCCGAGCTGCTTGATGACCTCCTGCGGAGCGACGGTGTTGCCGATGGACTTCGACATCTTGCGGCCCTCGGCATCAACGGTGAAGCCGTGGGTCAGGACCTTCTTATAGGGAGCCTTGCCGTTGATGGCCATGGAGAGCATCAGCGAGGACATGAACCAGCCTCTGTGCTGGTCGGAGCCCTCAAGGTACATGTCTGCGTCGTTGCCGTTGAACTCAGGACGGGTGCCTACGACAGTCGCGCTGGTTGAGCCGGAGTCGAACCAGACGTCGAGGGTGTCGGGAACCTTCTGCCACCTGTCAGCGTCAGCCCCGAGAAGCTCACTGGGCTCAAGATCCCACCAGGCCTGGATGCCTGACTTCTCGACGCGCTTTGCGATCTCCTCGATGAGGCGGTCAGTCTCCGGATGGAGCTCGCCGGTCTCCTTGTTCACAAAGAGGCAGATCGGGACGCCCCAGGTGCGCTGGCGCGAGATGCACCAGTCAGGGCGGGTTGCGACCATCGCCTCAATGCGGTTCTGTCCCCATGACGGGATCCACTGCACGCCCTTGATGGCCTCGAGGGACTTCTCGCGAAGGTGCTGCGCGTTGTCCATGCTGATGAACCACTGCGGGGTGGCGCGGAAGATGATCGGGGTCTTGTGGCGCCAGCAGTGGGGATAGGAGTGCCTGATGGTCTCGACGTGTAGAAGGGCTCCCTTCTCGCGGAGGAGATCAACGACCTTCGGGTTGGCGTCCCAGACGCTCATGCCGGCGAAGTACTCGGTGCCTTCCTTGAAGATGCCGTGATCGTCAACCGGGTTCGCGACCTCGAGGCCGTACTTGCAGCCGACCACATAGTCGTCCGCGCCGTGTCCCGGAGCGGTGTGGACGACGCCGGTACCGGAGTCGTCGGTAACGTGAGCGCCCAGGATGGCGGGAACGTCAAACGGCAGGTAGGGGTGATGGAAGCGGAGGAGCTCAAGATCCATGCCCTTGGCGCGGCCGATGACATGGTACTTCTCCACGCCGGCGCGCTTCATGGTGCCCTCATAGAGCTTCTCTCCGAGGATGAGGCGCTCCGCGTTATCGCCATCGGTCTGCACGATGACGTAGTCGAACTGCGGGTTGAGGCAGACGCCGCGGTCAGCGGGCATGGTCCAGGGGGTAGTGGTCCAGATGACGATCGAGAGGGGGCCGGTGCCTTCCTCAGTCATATTGAACTTCGCGAGCACAGCCTTCTCATCGACGGCGCGGAAGCGCACGTCGATGGCAAGGGAGTCGATGTCCTTGTACTCGACCTCAGCCTCTGCAAGCGCGGAGCCGCAGTCGCAGCACCAGTTGACCGGCTTGAAGCCGCGTACAAAATAGCCGTTTTTGATGATCTTTCCGAGGCAGCGGATGATGTTCGCCTCGGTGTCGAAATTCATGGTGAGGTAGGGATGATCCCAGTCGCCGATTACGCCAAGGCGCTTGAAGTCAGCCTTCTGGGCCTCAACCTGGGCCTTCGCGTACTTGCGGCACTCCTCGCGGAACTGAGCGGCGGTTACCTTGCGGCCGGGCTTTCCGACCTTCTTCTCAACCTTGAGCTCAATCGGGAGCCCGTGGCAGTCCCAGCCCGGGATATAGGGAGCGTCATAGCCGGAGAGCGTCTTCGCCTTGAGGATGATGTCCTTCAGGATCTTGTTGACGGAATGCCCGAGATGGATATTGCCATTGGCGTACGGAGGGCCGTCGTGGAGAATGAAGCTCTTTCTGCCTCTCCTTGCCGCACGGATTGCTCCGTAGAGATCCTCCTTGTACCAGGAGTCCAGCATTCCCGGCTCCCTCTGCGGCAGGTTGGCGCGCATGGGGAATTTTGTGTCGGGAAGATTCAGAGTTGTCTTGTACTTGTTGTCGCTCATTTTGGCTGAAGATGCTCGTGTTGAAATTAAGAATAATGCCGGCATTATAGCCGAAAATCGATGTACAGACAGCAGGCGCGGAACATGACGCATCTCACAGTATCAGGGAGGGGGCGGCTTATCCGCAGGCGTCAGAGGACTTTTCACAGTTTATCAACCGATATTGTTCACAGCCCGCCATGCACAGCCAGTGACGCGACACGGAGGTGCACAGGAGCAGTTCGGAGAAGCGTTTTTAGGTCCCGCTTAAATTCACTTTAACGCCACTTAAATTTTTGTTTGATTTACCGCTTAAATCAACGCTATACCAGTTTATATCCGCTTAAACAAGCATATTTCCCGATTGAATCACTCCAAACTCACTTTAATCCGGCGCATCAGAAACTGAGGCTTTCAGGATTCATCAGAAAATCCCAGATGTTCATGATCATGATGCCGTCATCGTTCTGGTACATGGGAGTAGGCTGGCCTGAAATGATAAATTTTCTGAAACCATCGCTAATCTTCAGGAGTGAGCTCATTTCCTGATCCATTTTCGCCCTGACAGGCAGTGCGTAGGCAGACTGAATGTAATACCGCCTGTACCCCTGGTTGCAGACAAAATCCACCTCAAGGGAGGAGCGCCTGCGCCTGCCGTTGTCGACAGTCTCAGTGAAGCCCACCTCACCAGCATCCACAGAGAGTCCCCTGAGCCGGAGCTCATTGCAGATGACGTTCTTCATAAGGCGGGGAAATTCACTCTGCCTGAAACCAGTCATCGCGCTGCAAAACCCCGTGTCTGAGAAATAATATTTTGATGGCGTACCGAGACAATGCCTGCCCTTAATGTCATACCTCCTGGACTTTTCGATAAGGAAGGAATCCTGCAGGATATCAATGTAGCTCTTCACAGTGTCCTCTGTGATGGCGCCGCGACCGGCGCGCCTCAGGGCATCCGCAAGCCTGCGGGGATTTGTGAGGCTGCCGGAGCTCCGGGCAAGAACATTGATCAGCTCCTCAATGGCGCCTTCTTTCCTTATGCCGTACCTCTCCCTGATATCCCTGAGAAAGGTTCCGGCAAAAGCCTTAAGGAACTCTTCCTTTTCACACATGTCTTTCTTCAGCACCGCCTCAGGAAGCCCGCCATAGGTCATGTATTCGCGGAGCAGCTCATCCCTGCTGCCGTCTCTGACCGAGCAGAACTCGCTGAAGGAGAGCGGTGCAATCCTGATCTCATCGCCGCGCCCCCGGAATTCGGTAAGGACGTTCCCAGACAGGCGGCTGGCACTGCGGC
>JAEEGJ010007647.1_pt1 | contig 30725 bp, 23 predicted proteins | sample 8958761 | NCBI WGS metagenome assembly JAEEGJ01 (sample SAMN16246546, study PRJNA631951) | gut metagenome | biome: gut microbiome; feature: rumen; material: RS-attached | host: Bos | place: Iran: Karaj | collected 2018-10
GTTGAGGCCGGGGGCGACGGCAAAGGCGGCGCCGGCGTCACGCGCGGCGGCGACCGTGGCGGGGGTGAGGACCGTGCCCGCGCCGACGAGCATCTGCGGTCGGTTCTTGGCGATCTGTCTTATCGTTTCGGCCGCGGCCTCGGTGCGGAAGGTGATTTCCGCCAGCGGGAGGCCGCCCGCGATAAGCGCGTCCGCCAGCGGCAGCGCCTGCTCGGCCGAATCGATGGCGATTACGGGAACTACGCCGAATTCGGCGATCTTCTCGAAGACTTCATGTTCGTGTGGCATGGTAGATTCCTTTCAGGTGGGGCCGCTACCCCAAACAAGATAATTATAGCATTATTGCCGCAAGGTCAGGCTATTTCACATCTTAGACGTAGTTGGGGCGTGCATCATGCCACATGCTCGCTGTTGCGGCGGTGAAGCGCCACGAGGCACAGGGCGAGTGCGAGGGTCAGCAGCGCCGCCCAGAGGCCGAAGACGGGGAGCCAGCCGGCGAAATGTTCACGCAGGGCTGCGAAGCCGTAGATGGAGATTGCGGCACCGACGTAGACGCAGGCGTTGAGGGCGCCGGAGACGGTTCCGACGCGCCCTGTGGCGGCGAAGCGGCCGGGCAGTTCGCAGACGAGCAGGAGGTTCGCGCCATGCATCGCGGCGGAGAGGAGTGCAAGTAGCGGCAGCCCGGCGGCGAGGGAGGCTCCGTTCAAGATGCGCAGAGTCAGGGCGCAGGCCAGTCCCACTGTGAAAAGAGCCAGAGCGGCCCGGACTTCGCCGTCCAGACGTCGCCTCAGCGCGCGCGCCGCCGCCATGCTCGCCACGGCGAAGACCGGCAGCAACGCCACCGAGAAGACGGCTTTGGAGGTTTCAAGTCCGTAGAGATCACTCAGGATTGTGGGTGCCCACGCCTCGATGCCGTCGCGAAGCGCCCCGAGGCAGACGATTGCAAGCGCGACAGGAACCAGGACGAACGCGGACGATGGCGGCGACTCGTTGTTTCCGACTGTGGCCGATTGCTTTTGATGGCATTCTGTTTCCAAATCGATTGCCGTTGAATGCCGTCGATTGCATTCGATTGCCCCATCATCCCTGCCGCAGCGCCACCACACGGCGGCCATGGCAAGGGCGGAAGCGGCGACGGCGCCGAACGACAGCCGCCAGCCGTAGAAGCGGACGCATCCGGCGACGAGCGCGAAAACGGCGATGATCGCGATGTTTGCGGCGACGTTCACGGCGAAGATGCCGCCTCTGTAGCGCTCGGAGGATAGTCGCGCGGCAAGAATCTTGACAAGCGGTGGCCAGAACATCGCCTGTGCGAAGCCGTTCACCGCCTGGACCACGATGAGAGCGCCGACGCCTGCCGCGGCCGCGAAAGGTGTGGCGGCGTTGCAGACCGCCGTGAGCAGAAGTGCCGATAGGACGATCTTCCGCGGGTCAATGCGGTCGGCGAGCCACCCCGTGACGAACTGCCCGGAACCGTAGAGGGCCACGGCGGCGGTTCCGGCAAGGCCGGCGGCAGTGCGCGCGAGCCCCGTGTCGTCGCAGATCGAGAGGATCGAGGCCTCGTATGTCTTTCGCGTGAGGTAGCTTATGAAATAGGCTGCGCTGCAAAGGGCTACGAGGCGAGTGGAAGGTTTCTTGAAAGGGTTCATCTTGTTTTGACTGCCATCGATTGCAGTCAATTGCCATCGATTGCTTCTTGCAAGCGCGCACCCATCGGCCAAGAGGGCCTCCACGTGGCGCGGGGGGGAATCTCAAAGGGTCCGTCCTCGACAAATGGCGCGTCGGGATGCTGGACGCCTTTCTTGTCAATGTGGAAACGGAAGGAGCAGGAGGAGGCGTCATGCGAGACGGCGCCGAAGCGCCGGCCGTCGGAGAGACGCCACCAGCCTTCATGCGGGCCTTTCCAGAGTTTCGGCACGGTGGGGACGCCTTCGGGCTTCGCCGTCGCGTAGGGGCGCATGAAGACGCGCTCGACGCGGATCGGCGCGTCGCCTAGGTTCTCCGCGGAGACGATCTCCGCCAGGACATCGGCGCCGCCGGGCGCAAGTGAAAGCCGCGCGGTCATGGCGAAGAGCGGCTCGCCCTCCGTCCCCAGCCGGGGGGAACCCGCAATCTCTGAAAGAGGTGGGGGCAGGGCGGAAGCGCGCGAAGTGCCGGCCTTGCCGCCAACGGCGCGGATGGTGACGGCGCCGACGCCGGTGGCCTCGTCAAGCGCAAAGGCGATGTCCGTCACGCGGTCGATGTCGGTCCAGAGCCGCCGCGAGCCGTCAAGTCGCTGCAGGAGCGTCCGGAAACGTCCGGCGGGGGGCTGTCCGCCAAAGGCGATTTCGTCGGCCATGAAGGCGCCGCCGATGCGTCCGGCAAGGCGCACCAGACCGTTGGAGAGGGACCAGGCGCCGTCGGATTCCCTATGAAAGACAACGGCTTTGCCCATAGGCCACAAATGTGCCATTACGAAGAAACGCTCGCGCTCGGAGACTGGTGGCAGGGATGTTTCCACGGCGCGTCCGCGCAGCGGACGTTTCGTGGAAACATCCCTGCCACCAGTCTCCCTGTTCACCCGCGCGAAGGCTTCGGTCACGAGCGTGTAGGGACGGCCGTCTTCGCTCACGAGGCCGTAGTTGCTGTCTTCAGGCAGTGCGGGTCGCAGGCCCGCCGCCGGCTGATCGACCCACATGAACCAGTTGTATCCCACCATGTAGGGTTCGGAGAGGATCGTGCGGGCGTAAAGCTCCACAGCGGTGGCTCGTTCCTCCTGCGTGTGGAAGCGCTGGCCCGCGCCGTGAAGGCACGGTCGGCCGGTATCGAGCGCCGGAAAGCTCCATTCCGTCACGATCATCGGCTTCCGACAGAGAGCATGGACGCGGCGGAATTCGCCTTGGATCGGCATGCCGCCCTGGTCTGTCAGGACGACTTCCCGGTCAAGGTCGCACCACGGGTAGCAGTTGAAGGAGACCGCGTCGCAGTACTTGCCGGCCGCCTCCCAGACGACATCGTGCGTCCAGAGCGTACCGCGCGCGAAGCGGCACCCAAGCACGGCATGGTTGGGGTCGGCGGCGCGGATCGCGGCGCAGTTGATGGAGAAATAGCGTTCGGCGATAAGGCGGAGGAAGCCGACGGCGTCGCCTCCCTCCGCCAGAAATCCTTCCAGTGCCTTGCGCGCGCTATGCTCCGGCGGCAGTTTGGCGACCAGGTCGAAGAGACCCGTGGCCGGGTCGCTGCCTCGTCCCCACCAGCACAGTTCGTTGTCGATGAACCAGCCGACGAGCGAGGGGTCGTCCTTGAGCGGGGAGCAGCGCTTGGCCGCCGCGGCGAAGACTGCCTTTTCATACTCGGGGTGGAAGACGTTGGGGAATCCGGTCGAGGGGGCGTCCGTGTTTTCGGCGATGCGCCATTCCGGATCCTTTGACTTGGCGAAGGGGTTGTTGAGGTTGAGCGTGTCGGCGTGCGGGAATCCTGGGAAGAGGGATGTCTTGCAATGCGACGCCAGCATGTTGAAGCCCCACGAACGGAGCCGTTCCGCAGTCTCATCCGCCCAGGCCCCAGGAGACGGGTAGTTGGTTTCGACGAATCGCGCATACGGCGCATAGCCCAGAAACGTGCTGTGGAAGACGTGGGGGTTCACGAAGTCGACGCCCGCGAGCGTGATGGCGCGGCCGTCGGGGGTGACGGCCCAGTCGCCGCCGTCCAGGTTCTCAAAGTGGAAGAAACCGGTGGCCGTTGCGGCGGCGCAGTCAAGCGCCGCCGCGAGGACGATTGAGAAAAGCGCCTCTCTCATTGCCGGGATGCCGGGATTCCGCAATTCGTGATTTTCAGACTTCCGTGCTACCGCACGATCAGGACGAATGCCTTGGGCGGAGTTATGAGCTTGAGCTTGTGGTGGTCGAAGATCATCCAGTTCGAAGCCGTGGTTGTGTCATAGACCCACTTGAGTTCATTGAGGCCCGGCCAGGTGAGTTCGGCGCCGATTTCGACTCTGATTTCGTCGTCGATGGCGACCTCCCGCGAGGCCGCGTCCGTCGGCCAGACCTTCGTTCCGTTCACCTCCAAGTGGATCGGGTGGGTGTTGCCGGACTTGACATTGCTGATTTTCGTCGAATACACGACCGGCATCGGATCGGCGACCTTCGGGGCGTCCCAGAGAAGCGTGTTGGAGTTGTAGGTTGTCGTCATCGCGCGCCAGCGCGGCAGATCCTCCGTGCCACCGCCGAGGAACGACGTCGCGGTGCCGTTTCGGGCCTGCTCGAATCCGCTCACGTCGAGCCTGCACGTGGTGAACGTGCGTCCCCTAGCAGTTTCGAGGTCTGTGAACGACTGGACGCCGCCGAGGCCGCGCATGACCGTCCATCTCTCGTTCTCCGTGAGGACGCGGTTCCAGCCCTTCGAGCAGGCGATGGCGCCGCGGAAGGCCTTGCCCGCGTCCGCGCCGGTGATGGCGGCGGCGTTGGGGTTGGGTTCGCAGCCGAAGCGCAGCTCCGCCGATGTGGTCACCACGTTCGTGATGCCGCACCTGTCGCCGAAGTGCCTGTGGCCGATCTCGGACCTGTTGAAATATTCGTCCGCATTCCACGACGGCACCTCGCAATACCAGATGTCGGCGTTGGAGAGCTTGGGATTCGTCGGGCTGGGATAGACCGAGACGAACATGTCCACCCACTTGCCGGCGTTGACGTAGGCCGTTCCGGTGGTCGTGATGCCGGCGTTCTGGTATCCTGGCGCCACCCTCGACACGAGGAGGATCGGATATCCCCGCGTTTCGCCCGCCCCGCAGCGCATCCGGACGGCGAAGCCGTTGGCCGTCCTGCCGTCGTTGTTGTTCCACCCCGTGTAGCCGTTCATCACGACCGTGGGGAAGCTTTCCGCCGTCGTCACGGTCGGTTCGTCCCAGCGGAAGCGGACGAACACGGTCGCGACCTGGCCCGTGACTGCCGTATTCGCCCTGCGGACGTCCTGGCGGAAGATTGAACCCGCCGCAGTGCCGTCCGGCTGCTGGAAAAAGAGGCACGTCGTGTTTGCGTTCGTAACAATCGGATAGACCGGAAGCGGGACATCCGCCGTTTCGTACCCATGCTTCGTTTCGGAGTTGGACGAGGAGAACGTCAGCCCATCGGCCGTTTTGTCACCCGTGAAGGAGATGTCGAACTTCAGTCCGTCGGCGGCGTCGCCGTTGCGGCGGAAGTTGGCGACGAGCGATACAGGACGATTCGCCGAGACCGTGATCGCCGGCGTGAGGATAGTGCCAGTGGTTATGGCTGCGGTGTCGCCGGTCCAGCGGTCGAAGACGTAGCCGCGTTCGCGGTTGGGCGTTGCGACGAACGTGGCGGATGCGCCGCTCGTCAAGGATGCGGAAACGGAGGAGGAGGCCGCACCGCCATTGGCGGCAACGGTACCGCCGTCGGTCGCCGTCGCAGACGCGGTGACAGAGAGCGTGTCCGTCGCGGCGTCGTAGGAGTAGCCCTCGCCGAGCGTTGTCGCGGCGTCCGCGCCGTCGAAGCGCACGGCGTCGAGGCCCGCGTTCCACGCGATTTCGGCGGCGGTCAGAGTGACGTTGTAGACGCGGAAAGCGTGGTAGGTTCCGTTGAAGGCCACCTTGTAGGTGGAGTCGAAATTGGAGCCGCTACGGTTGCTTGAGGCCCAGGGCTCGCCGCCGATGACGCTTTGGGTGGAGGCCGAGGCGTCGCCCCACGCGGCTGTCGCAGTGGCCTTCAGGTCGCCTCCCTTGTAGAACTTCGGGTATTTGTTCGCCAATGCGAAGGAGAAGGAGACGAAGGTGTTCGCCGTTGCGGCCGGCGTGATGCCTGCCCAGTTGTAATCTCCCGCGGATGAATTGATTCTTGTGCGGAACAGGCGGAACTTGCCATCGACGGCATTTTCGAGACTTACGGTCCTGTAACTAGAGCCGCCATTGTATTGGCTGAAATAGACGAAGCGCTTGTTGACGAAGGAAGGTTGACAGGCGACCTCGATTGTGCAGTTGGTTTTGGAGATTACCGCCGCGAGCCCGCTGCCGACGGTGACGGGCTTGCAGTCGCCGGTGACCGTCCAGCCGTTCGAGCCGTTCCAGGAGAGCTTCGAGTCGCAGACGCCGTCAAGCGACGAGTCGTCTGCGAGGTTCTTCCACGTGGTGGCGGAGGAATCATGCGAACCGGTTCCGACGTTGTCGATGCCGTCGTATGCGGCGACGAGACCGCGCTGGACGTAGGCGCGCGAGGCACCGTCTCCTGTGGCGGCGAATGCGGCCATGACGGCCAGGGACAGTGATGCCGTGAGTTTGACGTTCATGGTTTTACCTTTCTTGTCCAAAAGTTTAAACTTTTACCACCTTCACGTCAATTATAAAAATTCATCGCGTCATTATGGTTTTTCCTCAAGAAGAACTTGACGGTGCGAACACGATGCGATAGTATCTAAACATGAAAATGGACAAAAATGGCATTGACACCCCTGTCTTGGAATCGCGGCCGGGGGTGCGGCCGACGAGACATCGCCATGTCTTGCTGATGATCGACCCGCCAATACCGGCGCGGTTTGAGGGCATCGGCCGCTTTGCACGGGAGCATGGATGGCGGCTCACCCTTGCGAACCGTCTCGTCCGCGCCCCGCGCGGATGGAGCGGCGACGGCGCCATCGTGACGCTGCGCGACGACCCCGCTGTCCTGCGTTTCGCGGAGGGACTGCGCGCCAAGGGCATCCCGGTGGTCGATGTCACCTACCACCGCCCGGAAGTCGCCATTCCCCGCGCCATCCCCGACTACCGCGGTGCCGGCCTTGTCGCGGCGCGCCATTTCCTGGACATCGGCCTGAAGTGCGCCGCCTGGTTCTCGACAAGCTGGTCAAACGTCCAGCACCTCTTCAACGAGGGGCTGAAGGAGGGGATGGGAGAGCGGGGGGAGGTCGAACGCTTCGTCCTTTCAGAGTTTCTTCCACGCTCGCGCCTCGACGACCCCGACCGTTTCGCAGCCGCCCTCGCGCCGCGCCTCCGCGCGCTGCCGAAGCCAGTCGGCATCCTCGCCTACAACGACGAGGAGGCCGCCCGCATCTCGGCCCTCTGCCTCGACATCGGCATCCAGATTCCCGAGGAGGTCGCCATCCTCGGCATCGGCAATGACTCCTTCCTTTGCGAAAACCAGTCCGTCCCCATTTCCAGCGTCATCGACAACCTGGACCGCAACGGCTACGAGGGCGCGGCGCTCCTGTCGCGTCTCATGGACGGCGCACCGGCGCCGGAATCGCCGGTCGTCGTCCCCTGCGGCGGCGTACGCGCACGGCGATCGACCGACACCTTCGCGGCGGAAAGCCCCGTTCTGCGAGAGGCCGTCCGGCTGCTCACGGAGCGACTTGACAACCCTCCCAGCATTAACCGACTCGCGCAGCTGGCGGGGGTCTCGCGGGCCACGCTCGACCGGCTCTTCCTGCGCGAACTTGGTCGGCCGCCCCATGCGGAACTGCTCCGCCGCCGTCTGGCCAAGGCCAGGGAACTCCTCCGCGACACCAATCTTCCCGCCGCCGAAATCTCGACGCGCTGCGGCTTCTGCAACCCCGGCTGGTTTTCAGCCGCCTTTGCCAAGGCCGAGGGGCTGCCGCCTTTGCGCTGGCGCCAGGCGCTAATGGCCGGAGGCGGAGCCGACCCTTCGAATTAGATTTCGACGACGGGACTGGCGGCGTCGCGGTAGGTTGGGCAGATGGAGACGCGGTCCTCGCACTTGAGCGCGCGGAGGGCTACGCGGATGGCGTGCTGGGCGAGTTCGGGGGTGTTGCAGTCGCCGCTCACGTGCGCCGGGAAGACGACGCGGAGGCGGTCGGAGTAGGCGTATGCGAGAAGCTCGGCGGCCTGCTCGTTTGAGAGATGTCCGTTGCGTCCGACGATGCGCTGCTTCAGCACCCAGCTCCGGTCGCTTTCCATGAGCATGTCGACGTCGTGGTTGGTTTCGAGGACAAGCGCGTCGCAGCCGGAGAGATGCCGCTTCACGACCTCGGTGACGTAGCCGAAGTCCGTGGCCACGCCTATTCGCTTGCTGCCGTCGGAGATGACGAAGGCCACGGGGTCGGCGGTATCGTGCTGTATGCCGAAGGATTCGACCGTGAAGGCGCCGACTTCAAAGGTGTCGCCCGTCTCGAAGTTGGCCCAGCGGAGCGGGCAGTCGGGCTTGATCTGCTTGCGTAGCGTCTCCTCCACGCCGCGCGACGTCTCGTAGTTGGCGTAGAGCGTGAGGCCGGGGTTCTTCTCGCAGAGCAGCGGGAGGGCGATGCAGTGGTCGGAGTGTTCGTGCGAGACGAGGACGGCGGCCAGTTCCGAAGGGGCGTGACCGATGGCTTCGAGGCGTTTGCGGATGTGAAGATAGGGGATTCCGGCGTCCACGAGGATCGAGGTCCCGCCGGAGGAAAGGAAAAGGCTGTTGCCGCTGCTGCCGCTGTTGAGGACGCAAATCTGCATAGTTTATCTACTATGATTATAGCACTATGGCACTTGCTCTTGCTTTTGACTTTCCTCCTGCGATTATGTCATAATACTTCCGTTGTCCGTCGAGGTTTCGCCGCGCCGGACAACGAACTGGCGACACCGAGATAATGAAGCATTTATGTGAGTTGGGCGATTCGCAGCCTTCCCTTGACGAAGGCGCCTCCGTTTCTTTCAAGCCAATTTGCGAGATCGGCCGTGGCGCGCATGGCATCGTCTTCCTCGCAGAAGGCGCCGGTGGAAAGGTCGCCCTCAAGGTCTGCGCGCGTCCAGAGGAAACCGAACGGTGTGCCAACTGGGAACGTGAGCGGCGCGGCTGGGACCTTTTTGCGGCAATCCCGCCGCACCGGGCGCTTATCCGCGTCTTTCGGACGGGGCTGGCCCCGGACGGCGCGTCCTTTCTGGTCGCAATGGAACTCGCCGACGCAGAGCCAGGCGGTTCTCCGGACGCGGCCGAAAGCTATCGCCCCCGGACGCTGGCGTCTGTGGCCTCGTCTGAAGTGGCGCTTCCCCTAGGCCAGTGCCTTGAGATCGGTGAACGCCTTGCCTCCGCCCTGGAACATCTCCAGCGCCACCACCTCCTGCACCGCGACATCAAACCCGGCAATGTCCTCTTTGTGCGCGGACATCCCGTCATCGCCGACGCGGGACTTGTAGTGGACGACCGGGAAGCGGCGTCACTCGTCGGGACGCCCGGCTACGAGCCGCCGGAACACCACGGGACGCCGCAGGGCGATGTCTTCAGTCTGGGCCGTACGCTGTGGCGCATCGCAACCGGCCGCACCCCGGAGGAAGTCGATGCCGCGCCCTGTGCCGAGGCCGACACGTCCGATCCGGACTACCCCGCGTTTCTCGCAATCGTCAAACGCGCGATGTCCGATAACCCCGACCAGCGCTACCGCTCGGCAAAGGCCATGCGAAAGGCGTTGGCGCGACTGCGGCGCCAACGAAAACTTCGCCGTCTGCGCCGCGTGCTCATGCCGTTGCTCACCGCCGTCTGCGCCATCCTTCTTCTCGCGCTGGCTTGGGTCCTAGGCCATCGCTCCGCCACCAAGACCACCGAACCGGACCCCCTTGATGAAATCCGCGAAGGCATCCGCTCGGGCAAAATCCACGTCATGACCCCGGAAGAGGCAAAGGGCATCATCGGAAACATAAACCGCGACTTGAAGAAAAGCATGAAGGATCTTCCATGAGCTACAAGCCTTTTCTCAACGAAGAGACCCGGTCTTCCGTCCTTTCCGGCGTCCGTTCCGGCTCCGAAGCCGCCTGGAGCCGCTTCTTCGACCTTTACGCCGGCTACATTTTCTCGCTCGCGAACCAGGCCGGACTGATCGGCCCCGACGCCGACGACATCGTCCAGACCGTCTTCGCCGAATTGGCGGCACCCGGCGGCTTCAACGGCTACGAACGGGGCAAGGGTGCCTTCCGTCCCTGGCTTCGGCGCCGCGTTCTGTGGCGGATCACGGACGAATTCCGGCGCCGCGCCGCGCGCCCGTCCTTCGACAACGCCTGCAAAGGCAATCTCGACGCGCTTGTCGCCGAACCTGAGACCATCCGTGACGAGTTGTGGCGCGCGGCCGCGCGCGAGGAGGCCATGAGGCGCCTCCGGGCCGAGGCCTCCGGACAGCACTTCGCGATTTTTCAGGCGAGCGTGATCGAAGAGATTCCGACGGAAGACGTCATGGCACTCTACAACGTCTCGCGCGACAACCTCTATCAGATTCGGAAACGTATGCGGGCGGCCTTCAGGAAACACTTCGAAGCTGCCCTCACCGACCTTGACGCGCCCTTGCCGCCCCAATAGCGGGGTGGAAGCGCCCGAAGGGCATACGGCGCCTATTCTTACAATTCTCCTTTTTCAATTCTGTTTTGACTTTCCTCCCGCGATTATGTCATAATACTTCCGTTGTCCGGCAAGGCTTCGCCACACCGGACAACGGACTGGCCGCTAACGACTAGCGACTGGCCCAGACAACTTAGCTTAGCTTTCTGCATAGCAGTCGTTTTTCTGAATCGTCGGAAACTTTTTGGGGACGGCACGATGCAAGATAAGCGCGCGGTTGCGCGCCTCTTTTCGTGTTTCCCCTAAGGCCATTTCCGACGAGCCCAGAAAAGGATACGGAAAGAGGCCGCTTCTTTTTGTCAGATTCGTCCTTTTTGTCCGTATATATGACACAAAGGGGCATTGCGCCTCAAAGCATGGAAGCGAACCCCAATTTGGAAGGAACAAGAGAGTGAGCACGGATTCAAAACAAGAACTCATAGGCAAAGGGCTTGCATGGGCATCGGCCATACAACACCCCCTTGACAGACTGTATTTGAAGAAAATCGAGGGCTTACCGCTTCTGCCGAAAATAATAGGCTGGGTGGTTGACAAGCAGCGTGAGGAGATAGAGGCACTTCTAGCTGGGGATGGCATTCTCATCACGGATGCATCCTGCCCCTTGGCCGACACCGCATTTCGTGAGGCTTGCGAGTCGCTTGACCTAAATCGCGACGACTTCCGCTTCTTCGTCGAAGCGAATGCGGCAATCAACGCCTTTACGACAGGGAGCGGCATTCCGACTGTTGTGGCGACAAGCGGTCTGGTGAACGCCTGTTCAAAGGAAGAACTCAAAGTTGTAATTGGACACGAACTCGGCCATTACATCTGTGGTCATGTGAGGTGCCATGCGCTGGCAAGGTATCTTTCCTCTGCCGCATGGTACACTCCTGCTTGGATGGCAACTCTGGCTCTTGAACCTCTCCTCATGTCCTGGTCGCGATACTCGGAAATCAGTGCCGATCGCGCAGGATTGCTGGCGGGGAAGGATTTCGAGGCTGCCAGCGGTGTGTTTCTCAAACTCGGCGGGTTCCCTTATCTCAAGGGGCTTCCCTCAAAGCCAAGCCATGTGCTGATGGCCCAGCATGCCGACTACGCCAAGCAGATAGGCAACTTCTGCATGCTACGTCGTTTGTGGCGGGAGGTCAGCCATGCCCTTCGAGCAACTCACCCGCGTGTTGTTGAACGTTTTGCGGCGCTTGACGAGTGGTGCGACCTTGGCTGTTATGACGAACTTGTCGACGCTTCCTCGGAAGAGCGCGTCCGCATCGCGAACGAGGTGGGGACGGACTATCTCCGCAATGAACTCAACCTCGCCATTGTTGAGACGGCGGCGGACTATATCGGAGAGAACGGCATCCTCGAACGGAAGGCGGCGTTGTCACTTTTTCGCCGTTCATTCCTTCACGGCGGAACATTCCGCAACACGCCGCTTGAACACCTGATCTATGCCGAACTTCAAATTGCGAAGGAGAACGGCGATTCCCTCTCTTACACGCTTTCACTTGTGTTCGCGGAGGGGGGATCCGCCCGCAAAATCTCCATACCCGTCGGCTATTCGCCTGACTACGACTTCGCGCCGGACGCCATACGTGGCGAGTTCATCAAAACACGCCATTCGGCCCTTACGCTTCGTATCTACGAACCAAGGTGATAACCACAGGAGGGAAAACGAAATGATTCTCACGATCCTCACAGTTGTTGCAGTTGCGACACTGGTCGCATCGCTTTGGAAATACATTCTTGCGTTTCTCAACGGTCTTGTTCGCGACCTTCTGGAGCGGATTTTTGGAGTGGAACATTGTGGTTGGTACGTAAACTTCCTTCAGTGGGCGGACAGGCAGATGGCCGTCCCGCACAGAATTGTCAAGATGCAATGGCGGAAGTTTAGAGACACGGTTTTGAAAGTCCAGTCGAAATTTGTGGACAATGAAGATGGTACATATACCAAAAGAACCGATTCGCTTGTTAGGACAAGTCCAACAAGCGGGCGGCGCGTCGTCTATGAAGAAACGATTGACTGGTCATGCTTGCCCGATTCGGTTCGCGGTGAAATGCTTCGGCTTCGAACGAAAGAGGCGGAACTTGATGACAGAATCGTCACCGAGGAAAGAATCCGCCAACGTGCGGAGGAAGAGGGACTTGTGCTGTCAGCTTAGCAAGGAGAAATGGCAATGACGAAAGTATTGAAGCCGCGAAACTTCGGCGTCTTGGAGACGAACACGGCAACCATGTCGATTTCGACAAATGGTCTTTCTACACCAATGACGGAGGGCGTACATCAAAACGGTAGAATTCACTTTGGCATAATTCCGTCCATAGCGGTTGTGGCGCTAATGGCAACAGGATTATTCGCCTTCGCGGTTCGGAAACTGAAAACCAGTGCAAAGTCGTTTGAACGCACAATTCGGGAAACGCTTCTTGACGACATTCTTGATGCTGTTGCGAAAGATGCCACGAATCGTGCTGAACTCCGCGTTGAACTTGCAGACGCAATCGATGGAATCGGGGTGTTGCGGACGGAACCGCTCGCCTCCATTCTTCGTATTGAGGAGTCCTACACAAAAAAGGGAATAGATGAATATCTGCGTCGCGTCTCCATTCTGCGGCGCAAGAATGGTACAACAGGCTCTCTCGCAAAGGTTGAAAACGAAGTTGGCTGGGAATACATTCCGAATGCCGTGCGTGGGAAGTTCATTGAGACGCGGGAAGATAAGGTTGTACGCCTCATCTACGACGCGGAAGGAAAGGCCAAGGCATGAGCGGCAAAGATTACGAGTTTATCAACCCGAGGGATTCTCTCGATGCGCCTCGCCCACCCGTCGCGCCATCTCACCCGTTTCAGAAGCGGCAGGAGGAGAATGCGGCGAAAGCCGACACGGCAAAGTCAGAATCGGCCACATTTTCAGCCCGCGAACCACTCTACTCTCTTGCCAACCTTGTTCTCGACGAAAGAACGGCACTTCGGCTTCAGTCGCTCAAGAATCGCTTCAAGACCCATGCGCTTGTCTATGGCGAGTGGGGACTTTCGAAAACCGATCCCAGCGGCCGCCATATTGCCTTCAACCTATATGGCCCTCCGGGAACGGGCAAAACCATGTGTGTCGAGGCCCTCGCTCATGAGTGGGGAAAACAGATTATTGACGTGAGTTATGCCGAGATTGAATCCAAGTATGTCGGCGAGACGGGCAAGAATATCGTCGCAGCATTCAAGGCCGCCGCGGAGCAGGGCGCGCTCCTTTTCTTCGACGAGGCGGACAGCATCCTCGGACAGCGCATGACATCCGTCACCCAGGCCGCCGATCAGGCTGTCAATGTAGCACGCGCAGTAATGCTCAAGCAACTTGACGCCTTTGATGGCATCGTTGCTTTTGCAACGAATCTCGCACGAAACTTTGACGGCGCCTTCTTCCGCCGCATTCCAATCCACATCAAAATTCCGCTTCCCGATGAGGAAGGGCGCCGTCGCATCCTTTCGACGATCCTCCCGGACGAGGTGCCGTTCAAGCCGAGAATCGATCTTGCCGTTCTTGCGGCGAAAACACCTGGCCTTTCTGGCGGAGACTTGAAAAATATAGTCGTTAACGCCGTGTCAGACTTGGCCGTCATGCCCTGGCAGACGATGAACGCTGCTACTTTGACAGAAATGTTCGTACGCCATGCTGAGGCGACGGCCAAAGCCAAGCGCGAAGTCGGAAGGAGTCCCGTCGTGACGGAGGAAACGGTTTCAATCCCGGAGGTGCAGAATGTATGACCAGATCGCAAAGTTGCTTTGGAAAGGCGCTGTGGCCGTTGCAGTTGGAGCCGCTGCATGGTATGCCGACAAGAAGGTCAAGGAAAAGACAGGCAAGCACATCCATGAACACGCCGCCGATTTCGTGAAGAAGATGTGGTCGCGGCTGAAGAACTGGGCGGCAAACTATCTGTCGGAGCATCCACGGGTACGCAAGGTCTACACAAGCGCCATTAGCGTTGCCGCCGCCATCAAGCGAGCGAAGAATGCGGGCGAAAACTTCATCAAGGTGAAGGTTTTCGGCGCGGAGGATAACGCAACAGGCGCAAAGGTTATTCTGGAGGAGGAAGTTCCACTTGAACAGGCGGACAATGTCCTTCAACAGGCCAAGGAAGAGCCAATTCTTGCCATGAGGGTTTAATTTCCTATGAACGAGCTAGTCTATATATGTCCGCGTTGCGGAGAACGTTGTGTCGTCGACGAAGCTTCAGACGAATATCTTGTTAAATGCACTAAGTGCGGGGCCGACCTTGACCTAACTGAATTGCCTGCACAACCCCTTCCGCCTAGACATGATTCCAGTCCATCCTTTAGGACTGTCGCGTATGTTGGGCAACCTGCCACCAAGACCGATGATAATTCGACCGAAGCCGAAAAGCGGAAAAATGACTCCAAAGAAGTCTTTTTTCAAAACGAGGAGCTGACAAAAGCCAATCAGACATTCAAATTTGCCTGCCCATACTGCGGGCAGCACCTCGAAGCAGAGTCCGACTGGGTGGGAATGGAAAGCGAGTGCCCCGAATGTGGCAAGATGCTGACCGTACCACCGCCACAATCGGACACAGCATCGTCTGTGTCTTCGCATACAACCCTAAAGACAGTTTCGGCACAAGATTCGACAATGGGATCAATCAATAACGGCGATGGCGAAGTGCAACCATCAATGCCACGAATCGCGGTCGTTCAGCACGGGATTGTTCGCCACAGTTCACCGATAGGGCATAACATTGGCGTGAAGGACTTCTTCGCCCGTCATCGAAAAATGGTTTTCACCTTTTGCGCAGTAACAGTCCTCCTGGGCGTGGCAATGTCAATTTACCTCATCAAATATAATGAGGCTTGTGATGACGAATTACTCGTTCTCCAAGAAGAGATGCTTCGCAGGGCGTATGTTCACTCATATTATGACTATCTGCCCTCTGAGTACAAAGCCAAAGATTTGCCGGGCACATGGATCGAACGTTGCTGGCTACGCATGTGTTATGGCGGGCCGGGGTTTGCCGACATGTTTAAATTGGATTTTGAACAGGCACTGGACGCAGCAAGGGCGATGTGGCAGGAGGTTTACGACAAGGCGGATCCTGAAAAGCGACATTTCATGCGCGAGGAGGCACTCGCCCGCTACAAACAACACAAAGCCGAGGAGCTAGCCAATGCACAGATGGAGAATCCGCTTGGTGCAACAGCTGTTGAGGAGGCGGACGCCGCACAGAACAAATCGATGGAGGCAAACGACGAAATGCCGCTCACACATGACCAGTTTACGCGCAGGGCAGCCCTAAAGAGAAATTTTCAGCACAACTATTCCCACGTTAGGTTCAACGAGAAGAACGGGAAATGGGAGCCTGTCGATGGTTACGGACTCCCTTCGAAACTTCAGTTGGAGAACGCTGCCGTCGAGGTGGAATGGGAGGAGTATCAGAGGCGTCTCAATAAGGACGAATCACCGCTCACACATGACCAGTTCACGCGAAGGGAGGCTGTAAATGTAAAGCGCAACTTTCAGTACAATTTCTCCCATGTCAGGTTCAACGAGGCGAACGGTAAGTGGGAATCTGTTGATGGTTACGGCCTTCCATCGGAACTTCAGAAAGCGAACGCCGCAGTGGAGGTGGCGTGGGAGGACTACCAGAGGAAACTGAAGGCCAGACCATAAAGTACAACGACGGTTTTTTACAAAGGAAGGAGGAATATTCATGTCAACCATTCAGTTTCAATGCCCGAAGTGCAAGGCGGTACTAGTTTCAGACGAGGTGACAGCCGGAATGGCGGTGTCATGCCCTGAATGTTCGGCAGAGTTTGAAGTTCACCCGATGGTGGTTAGTGGCAAGTCTGATGCTGAGAAGCCAACATTTGACAAGTGGCTTCTGTATACTGCACAGAGGCTCCTGCGCAACGTGCGGTCTTTTCTTAAATACGAGCACCCAGTGGAAACGGATGTTTCTCAGTTTCCAAATGTCGCTTCGACTTTCGAGTTTTCGAGACTCTTTCCATTGGTAGTCATTTGCCTCGGCTTCGGCTGGCTTTCCAGTTGGATTGCCGACTGGCAAGATATAAGCATCTGTAGCAGCCATGCTGACACACGGTAGATTAGTTCAAGCGGTGTCAGGCACCATCAGACGATACTGATCCGTAATGCCGCCACACTTCTGAACACTTTGATGAAGTGTTGAAAAGTGTTCCGAAGTGTGGTAGACTTTTATGTGTGCAGTAAAGGGAGAATCCAAAATGGACAAGATTGCCAACCCATTTTCGCCAAATGCAGGATCACGTCCCCCGGAATTGGCCGGACGAGATTCCACTTTTGAGGACATCCGCGTTTTCCTGGGCAGGCTTCCGCTCAAACGTTCCGTCCAGAGCATTCTGTTCACCGGTCTTCGCGGCGTTGGGAAGACGGTTCTTTTGAATGAGGTCATGCACATGGCGGAAGCCCGTGGGGACGTCCTTCCTATCTATCTGGAGGCGTCTGAAAACCGCCCGCTCGGTGAAATGCTCGCTTCTCCGCTACGAATGGCGCTATTGAAAATCAACCGGGCGAAAGGCGCAGGCGAGAAGGTGCGTCGCAGCCTCGCGGCACTTAGGAACTTCGTTGGCACCATAAAGGTTAAATTCGGCGACATTGGCATCGAACTGGAACCCGCCACAGGGCTGGCTGATTCCGGGGACCTGCAATTCGACCTCATTGAATTGCTGTCCGCCGTTGCCGAGGCGGCGGCGGAGAAGCGCATGGGCGTCGTGCTACTTGTGGACGAGGTGCAGTATATTTCAGCCGATGAGTTCGGCGCCCTTGTCATGGCAATGCATCGAATGCAGCAGCGTGCGCTTCCGCTTGCCATGGTTGGCGCAGGGCTTCCGATTCTTCCAGCGCTGGCGGGCGAGGCGAAGTCGTATGCGGAGCGGCTTTTCACATATCCCGTTGTCGGGGCGCTGTCAAGGGAGGCGTCGGTTCTCGCAATTCGCCGTCCGTTTTCCGATGCGGGACTTCGCATCACTGATGATGCTGCTGAAACCGTTTACCGCCGCAGCGGCGGATACCCATATTTCATCCAGGAGTGGGGGTATCAACTTTGGAACTTCGTAGAGCGTGAACCGATTACGGAAAACGATGTGAAGATGGTGGACGGCATCGTCATGGAACAGCTGGATGGCAATTTCTTCCGTGTCCGCATGGAACGTCTCACGCCATCGGAAAAGTCCTTTCTGCAGACGATGGCTTCCTTCGACGGACCGGACATTAAGATGTCGGACATGGCCGCAAGACTTGGCATCTCCCAAAAGGCGTTGGGACCGCGACGGAGCGCCCTTGTCAAGCGTGGCATGGTTTACAGCCCATCCCACGGCGTTGTCGCTTTCACCGTCCCGCTCTTCAATGAATTCCTCCGCCGCAACCCGGCATAGCGGGGGGCGCTCCTACTTCGCCGGGATGGTGAGCGCGGGTGACTTGAGGTCGGTCCAGAGCGTGCCTTCGCCGGAGTGGAGGACGCGGATGGAGAAGTCGGGGCCGAGCGATTCGACGAAGCGCAAGTCGGCTAGGGCCGACGGCTTGCCGAAGACGTCGGCGCGGCGCTTCACGCCCAGCGCGCGCTCGTTCTCGACGAGGAAGCGCGCCTTCGCCTCGGCTTCGCCGCGCACCTTCGTGATTTCAGCGCGCACCTTGGCGGCTTCCAGGTTGATCTCGGCGGACTTGAGCTGGGCCTCCGCCTCAATCGTGGCGACGTCCTTCTTCATGTTCGCCGCGATTGTCGCCGTGATCTTTTCGGTCTCCTGCTCTGTCTCGCGCTTTAGCTGGTCGACCATCGCGAGCTCGGTGTTGAGCAAGGCCTGCTTCTTGGCCGTGTCCTGCTGCGCCTTGTTGGTCAGGTCGCGCTCCTTGGCAACGCTCGTCTCCTGAATGGGCTTGAGGATGTCCTCGGGCACCTCGACGTGACGGACAATGGCGTTGCGGACGAGGATGTTCTTCTCGCCGAGGATCTTGACGAGCTCGTCCGTCATCTCCTTCTGGAACTTCTGGCGCCCTTCGCCGTCGATGAACTCGCGGGCCTTGTAGCCCGACCCTTTCATGCGGGATACAGAGAGAATCTGCGGGAGGATGATCTTCGAGACCACTGCCGGCAGGTCGCCGTAGAGCATGTAGATGCGCGCGATGTTCTCGGGCAGGAGCTCGAACTCGACCGTCATGTCGAGCATGATGGCGAAGCCGTCGAGCGACGGGAACTGCACGAACTGGTTCATGCCGAAGGCGACGGCGGCGGCCGGGCCGGAGGCGGGCAGCGTTTCGGCGAGGGCCTTTGCGTCGGACGCGACGGCCATCGCCTTTCCGCCGACGGCAACCTTCGACGCGGCGGGCGTTGAATCGGCAGGAGAGCTGCTCCAGCGGCGTGAGGCGCCCGGAGCGAGATTGCGCTCGTTCAGGGTCTGCTGCTGGTTGTAGTTGAGCACGGAGGCGTCCTTCTGCGAGATGATACCGAGGTCGGCGTTCGCGCCGACGTAGCTCTCGCGTTTGGCGGACTGGCTTGCCAAGGTGTTCTGCTGGAGTTCGGCGAGGCCGTTGGCGCTGGTGGCGGCGGCTTTGGTGAGGACGATGGTTCCGCTCTTGCCGACGATCGAGACCTGGTTCATGCCGATTTCAACGACGTCGACCTGGTATGCGCGCGGGTTGACGTAGTAGAGTCCGGGCTGGAGTATCTTTTCGAAGACGCCCTTTTCGCCGGGTCCGGCGAACTGCCCCTCGGCGGCCGGCTTGCCCGTGAGTGACGTCACAACACCCGCGTAGCCGATCGGGATGTTGATGGCGTCGAGGACGAGTATGTCGTAGCCCTCGGGGTTGAGGCGGTAGGTGCCCGGACCCAGGACGCGACGCCAGACGCCCTTTGAGTCGTCGTCGGGCGCGAGAATCTCGCCGGCGGCGAGTTCCTTGCCGGTCTTGGAGGTGACGACACCGACCTTGCCGGCGGGAATCGTCACGACGGGAACGATGCGCCATTCGTTGTTGATCGGGTTGAGGAAGTGGCGTCCCTCGGCGAGCGGAATGCGCTGGACACCCTTTTCGCCAGGCTCGGCGAGAATGCGGCCGGCAGGCAGCGGGCGGCCCGTTTTGGCCGTGACAATCGCCATGCGGCCGGCCGGAACATAGACGCGGCAGCATGTCCAAATGAAGCCGAAGACGACGATGGCGATGAGGAACAGGAAGAATCCCGCGGAGAATGCGACGGCGGACTTTTTCATTGGGCGGCCCCCCCTTCGGTTGTTTGACGGTTTGACGGTTTGACGGTTTGACGGTTATTCCCCGTTCCCCGTTCCCCATTCCCCCGAATCGGCAATCCGAAGATCTCGCCGGGGGCGTCGCCGGTGACGACCTCCTTGAGGACGGGGGCGGCCTTTTCGTAGAGGCGGGCGCGGACGTAGGCGTCTTCGCCTCCGTAGGCGGCGACCTCCTGCTTCAGCACTTCGGCGTCGGCTTTCGTCTCGGCCTCGACAACCTTGCGCTCGGCTTCGGCTTCGGTGAGCTTCGCGGCGGCGTCTGCCTGGGCGGCCTTGAGTTCGACCGATGCGACCTCGAGCTTCGTCTCTGCGGCGATGACCTGCTCGGCCTTGCGCTGTTCGGCGGTGATCTTCGCGCGGATCGACTCCGTTTCGGCGGCGACCTTGGCGCTGTTCTGCGCCGCGAGGGCGCGCTGTCGCTCAAGTTCGGCCTGCGACTTGGCCTGGACGATCTGCTGCTCGATCTTCTTGCCCTCCTGGACGGCGAGTTCGCGCTGGCGGATGATCGCGGCGACCTCCTGCGGCGCGAAGATGTCGCGGATCAGGACCGAGTTCAGCGAGACGCCCCATGGCTTGCAGACGTCCTTGAGGTATTTCTCGAGTGAGTTCTGGAAGGCCTGGCGCGACTCGCCGACGATGAACTCCGTGGCGCTCTTCTTGCTGCCCTCGATGCGGGAGAAGCCGCGCGCGGCCGGCAGGACGATTTTCTGGAGGATGTCATCCATGTCGCCGACCTCGTGCGAGAGGAGCGCGACCTTGTCGACCTCGATGTTGAACTCGAGCGTGCCCTCGGCGTTGACGGTGAAGCCGTCCTGCGTGAGGAACGAAATCGCGTCGGCCCCGCTCAGCTCGAAGCGCTGGCTCTGGATGTTCACGATTGAGACCGAGTAGACGAACGGGTTGAGGCGGTGGGTGCCTTCCTTGAGGATTTTTGGCGAGACACCCTTCGCGCCGGACTTCACGAGAAAGCCAGAGCCGGTCTCGGCATCGGCCGCGCCGCCGGGGACGAGGATGTCGTCGCCCGTCAGCTCGGTGACGACGCCGACGTGGCCGGGCTTGATTGTGATGTCATTGTAGAGCTTGACCTCGTAGGCGAAGGGGTTGATGCGGTGCTTGCCGGTGCCGAGAACTTCTGGCAGGATGCCCTTGGTGCCTTCGCGGGCGAGAATTTCACCCTCGGGCAGGTCCTTGCCGAACTTGCGGACGAGGACGCCGAATTTGCCGGCGGGGATGTCGACGGCCTTTGCGAAACGCCATTCCCATGTCCACGGATTGCGGAAGTAGCGGCCTTCGGGGAGGACCTCCTCCTGAATGCCCTTGTAGCCGGGGCCTGGCGCGAGAATCGCCTCAGGCGGCAGGTTTCTTCCCGTTTTCCGTATGAGGATGGCGATCTCGCCGTTCGACGGCTCGATGCGCCACCCGTACCACACCCATAGCGGGAATGCGATGATGGCGATGAAGATTATTGGTCCCAGTGTTTTGTGCATTGTTTACTATCCTTTCTCTTGGACGGTGACTTCAATGATAGCACAACGCCTTTCGCCATGCAAGTGCGGCAGTTTTTCTCCTGAGATTCCAAATGGGGGGCGTCATTGGCGGCACAGCCGCGGACGCCCCGATTTGGAATCTCTGCGAATGAAATGGCAAGGTTGAATTTCGTGGGATATGGTTGTATAATCGCTACCATGAATACAGCCGACATTTGGAACATCTTCGGAGACTTCGGGACGGCCAACGGACCCGCCGAAGTAACCGATGGCGGCAGACTTGCCGCTGAATCGCATGGCTTGCGCGTCGAGACGGAGGAGAAGTCCGGCGTGGCGGGCGTCACGCTCCGCCGCACCATGGTGCGGAACGACTCGGACGCCCCGCTCACGGCGACATGTCTTCTCGACGTCTTCGACTTCGGGGGTGGCGAGTACGAGGTCTACACCCAGGCCAACACGTGGATGAACGAGAGCCGCGGCGCGTGGCAACCGCTCCTCACCGAGGTCGCGGTGCGCGGCGGTGGCATGCGCACTTCCTTTGGCGCGGCGCCGATGCTGGCGATCTGGAACGTCCAGGAGCGGCGCGGCCATGTCTTCCATCTGATGTCCGACGCCGCGTGGGAAATGCGAGCCACCGTCGTTCCCGGCGGCGGCGACAAGACCTTCGTCCAAGTCGAGGTCGGCATGGATTCGCGCCATCTGAATCGCGTCCTGAAACCCGGCGAGGAAATCGCCCTGCCGGAGGTCGTCCACTACGACTTCGCGAACAAGACCGACCTCGACTGTCACAAACTGCACGAGTGGTGGAACGCCGAACATCCATCCCGCCGCTGCCCCTCGTTCTACAACACCTGGCTCTGCCGCTTCGACAAGCTCGACCTCGATTTTGTCCTGAAGCAGGTGAAGTGCGCCCAGGACCTCAGCCTTGAATACTTCGTGGTCGACGCCGGTTGGTTCGGCGCCGCAACAGGCTGGACGAAAACGCGCGGCGACTGGAAGGAGTCGCCGAATGGGAGGCTTGGCGGACGGCTTGCCGATCTCTCCGCCGCCGTGCGCGGAGCCGGCATGAAGTTCGGCTTCTGGCTTGAGGCGGAAATCGCCGACGCCGGAACGGAAATTGTCCGCGAGCATTCCGAATTCTTCCGCATCCTCTCCGGCGGCCGCTACCTGGACTTCACTCGCGAGGACGCGCGCGAATACCTCCTTGAAACGGTCTGCGGGCTGATTCGTCAATACGGCGCATCCTTCATCAAGTTCGATTTCAACTGCGACCCCCGCGTCGACCCGTCGGGCCGCGACTTCGCGGATTACAACGCCGCCTACCGGCGGTTCGTCCGGGAGGTTCGGGAGCGGAACCCCGGCATCTACCTGGAAGGATGCGCAAGCGGCGGCCTCATGATGGACCTTGGCTGGGCGAATGACTTCGACAGCTTCTGGCTCAGCGACAACCAAAGCCCCGTCTACGGACTCCGCATTGCCAAGAAGACGATGCTGCGCCTCCCGCCGCATAAGATCGAGCGCTGGCTTACCGTGCGGAGCGCAGAAGGGCTACAGCCCGACTGCTGGGGCCGCGACTCGCGCCTTCTCGCCACGGAAGATGCCTGGTGGCGCAATCTCCGCTCGCTCGCGCCGGAATACGCCGCCGCCTTTGCGACCGGAGGCCCCGTCGGCTTTTCGTGCGACCTGACGGCGCTCTCCGACGAACATCGGAACTTCTTCCGCCGCATGGTGGCGGAGCGGAAAAAGGACGAGACGTTCTGGTGCAACGCCGTCGGGCGCATCCTCTGCGACACGCCCGATGTCGTGGCGATCCAATACAGCGACGCCGTGCTGCGCGACGTGCGCGTTGTCGTGGTCACGGCTCGACCGATGCAGAAGAGCGTCACCATTCGCCCCGTCCTCGATCCCGCGCTCGACTACGGACACGCCGGCCGCCGAGAAAGCGGCGCGTTCTGGATGGATCATGGCGTCGAGGTTGAAACGGGCCTTTTCACAGCGGCGGAGTTGCGCTTCGTTTTTACCCCAATCCAGAAATAAGCTACAGCGTCGACGCGAATCCTATCGCACGATCATAATGAAGGCGGCGGGGGCCATCGTCACTTCGGCCGTGGCGGTTTCACCGTAGATTGTTTCGCCACCCTTTGTGAATACCGGGGTGACGCCATAGACGGGAGTTCCCGCGCGCGGCGTGTCCCAAGCCACGATGCAGGTTTCTCCGGTGACGCCGTTGAGCGTTTCCCCGTTGCGCGTCCATACATAGCCAACCGCGCCCGGCGCGTAGGCCGAAAGCGTCTTCGTGGAGTTCACGCCGACTAAGACGTCGGAGGGTGAAACGACGAGGTTCGTGCGCGCTCCGGCGAACTTGCCATAGCCGAGCCCGCCGCCAAGGGTGAAGGCGTTGCTGCCGTCAACACTGCTTGTGATCACGTCGCCCGTCATTGTGTCGTAGAGGCCGACGGTGTCGCCGACCTTGTAGGGCAGATACTCGTGAACGAGTGTTTCCGCCTCGTAGATGCGGAATGCGTAGAGCTTCATTGCCGTGCGGTTCGCATGACTGCCGCTGACGCTCGTCCCCTTTGCAAAGAGCCACATCGGGCATGTCGCTGTCTTGGAGGTCGTAACATCCGTCCCAAACTTCATCATTCCTTTCCCAGTGTATCCACATTGATGGTTGGCTATGTCGAGGACGGCGAGATGACGGTTCAAGTCCGCACCCATGTTTGTGTACTGCCCTTTCCACGTTTCGCCCACGCCAAACGCGACATTGCCGGAGCCGGTTGCGGAACCCTGAATGTAGAGCTCTGCGCTGAGTGTGCCCGCCGCTTCGCCGAAGGGACGGTTCTGCCCGACAATGGCCGTCATCGCGTAGTCAATTTCATAGCGCGTGTTCGGCGTCGTAAAGTAGCCGAGGTTGATGGCCTGTGTCCCGTCGGACTCGATGTAGGCGTCCTCGGCGCGCATCGGCGCGTTGAAGAAGGCGTCGTCGAGGTCGTTGTTTGCGGTGTGCCCGGTGAATTCCTTTGAATTCGACGCCTTGGCGAGAACCTTGCCCTGCACCTTGTCGAGAAGGGCGTAGGAGCCGCCCTGGCAGATTGGCACGTAGTCGCGGACGAGTGTTCCCTCCTCGTAAATCTGGACACCGTAGACTCTCGCCTTGCAACTGTTGGCGTTCATGGAGGAATTGCTGAGCAGCTTCAACGTGCTGATCGACCGCTCCGAGGTTCTGCCGGAGGACGATATCGTCGCCTCGCGGATTGTCTGACCTGCCGTTTCTACTTTCGCCCTGAGGTTGTAGGCATCTACCGTGACCTGACGACGGACATGCGGCGCGTAGGGGACGTTAAGAGTCTGAAATCCGGATTGCCCGCAGGCGTAGGAGACATCTCCCTGCCCAGCACTACCGTTGCCGTAGGTGCGCATGTACATGGCGGGGGCGCTGCCCGAACTGCCAGCCTCGAACGGGAACTGTTGGTTAGACTGCTGAACGAGCGGCATGTAGTCGATCTTGACGCAGGTGTTGCTTGTTACGTAGTACCCTGTATCAAAGAAACGTCCGCCGTCCGGATTCTCGACATAGGGGTCCTCGTCGAGTGTTTCGACGGCGCCGCCGGCGATGAGGCCGTCGCCGGAGTAGAAGTTGCCGGCGCCGTCCTTGAAGCCTGCGACCCCGCCTTTGACCGCCGGCGTTAGCGACAGCACGAGCGAGCCGCTTTCGTAGAACTTCACGCTGTAAATGCGGGCTTTCGCGCGTTGCTGGTTGTGACCGTAGGCATCGGTGGCAAAACCGAAGAGCAATACCGGCCAGTTGGCCTGAGCCGTGTTGAGCGTCCAGGCCGCCGGGAACTCGGCCTCCGCCTCGACCGCCCCATTGGGCGCAGAAAGCGAAAGGTGTCGTCCGGGACCGTCGAACACCGCCGTGTGGCGCACGAGATCAAGCGGAATATCCGGGGAAAACACCGTGTTCGCCGAACTGTCATGGTTTCCGTCACGCATCTCAAGTATGAGTTTGGTGGTGCCGTTGCACCAGAGGATTGTCGAGATGCCTGCGCTTCCGCCGTAGCCGCCGAGGACGCCGGCACCGGAGACGATGGCGGCGAGCGCGTAGTCGACTTCGATTTTCGTGCTTGGCTTGACGAAATAGTAGGTGTTGACGACGGAGAAGAACGAACCGTCGGACTCGACGAACGCGTCGCCGTCCCTTGACGGTCCTGAGAGCGCGGTCGCGGCGTTCGCGCTCGCCGTGAGGCCGGCGCACGTGTAGAACCTGCCCGTCACGAGATCCTCGAAACCGGCCGTGCCGTCGATGCATCGCGGCGCGAAATAGCGGATCAGATCGCCACCAGCCCAGATTTTGAGGCCATAGACCTTCATCTTCGTGCACTGGTTGAACAAGGTGCCGACGTCGTTCGTCACGTTGCCGAAGAGGCCGAGCGGTCGGAGAGCGCACTTGGTGACATCGGCGGCGGTGGAGCCGTATCCTGACCAGTTCGTCGTCACGCCGGTCATGAATGCGTGCTTGAGCGCAATGTTGTCGATTATTACAGTGTGGCGCTTCGTGTCGACCGCGATGTTGTTGGCTGCGGCGTTCCAGCCGTCGCCTGACGCGATGGAAGTGCCTCCGCTGCCGTTCAAGTAAATCGAAATGCGAGGCGTGGAGGAGACGGTGTCCTGTCCAAGGAGACGGGACTGCTGCGCATTCCCTTCCAAAAGCGCGTAGTCGAGTTCGATTTGCAGCTTGGGCGAGGCGCTGACGCCGAGATTGATCGCGCTCGTGCCGTTAGACTGGATATAGGGGTCGTCGTCGACAGTCTCAATGTCGCCGCCGTAAGCGAACGTCCCGGCGCCGCTGTGGCGGGTGTCGTAGAGAAAAGTACCCTTCTCCGAATCGAGAAGACCCGCGATGCCGCCCTTGATGGCGGGAGAATAGTCATGGACGAGTTCCCCGTCCTCGTAGATGCGGAAACCATAGACGCGAATTGTGCTTCGGAGGTCGCCGCTAGTGCCAGTTGCGTTTCTCATGCGTCCAAACAGACCGAGCGGCCATGACGCGGCATTGTTAAAGGTGCGCGTGGATGACTGGTCGTTGTACCAGACCTCAACACCGTTCGCCGCAATCGCCATGCGCTTGTTGAGTTCGTCCAGGATTATGGTGCGCCTGGTTGAGTCGCAGTAGGTCGCCCTTGTTCCGGAGCCGGAATTGGAGGTCCACATGCCGGAGAACGACCCGCAGTCGCCTATGCAGGCTGCAAGCGAGTAGTTGTCCGATCCTGCGGTGCCTCCCACATAGACCGAAGCGGCCAGCGACGGGGCGCTGGAGCTCGCGTCATTGTCGAAGAGGCGGGTTTGCACATAGGCGGAAGTGTTGTCGAAATCTACAAAGGCATAATCGAGCTCGATCCGCGATGTGGGCTTCACGTAATAACCAGTGTTGATGAACTGTGTGCCGTCGGATTCGATGTATGCGTCGGCGGCGCGGGCGGGCAGAGCCGCTCCAATTGCGGCCACGAGCGCGAAGAAGGCTGCTGCAGATGAAATGCGGTTGGCAGTTTTCATTGTGTTCCTCCGTTTTGACGATTGGAAGCGCCGATGCGTCCCTTGGGACGCGCGGCGACCATAATTCTAGCACACCGCAAGGACGTGTCCGTTACATTTGGAGCAACTTTTTTAGGCGCTACACGGAATTGCGGGTACGCCACTCGCTCATGGACATGCCGAAGCGGCGGTGGAAAAGGCGGCGCAGTTCGATTTCGGAGCCGAATCCGCAAAGGCCGGCGATGGCGTCGATGGCGACGTTGCGCCGGAGGAGATACGCCTGCACCTGTTCGAGGCGTACGTTTAGGATTTCGTCGAGGACGGAATGGCCCGTGGCTTCGCGGAACCGTCGCTCGAAGTGCTTGCGGGAGACCGGGAAACGCGCGGCGAGGGCGGCGGCGGTGAGCCCGTCGCACGCCTCGCGGTGGATGGCCTCGGCGGCTTCGAGGACGAACGGCTCCCGTCGGCCGCGGCCGCGCGTCGATTCGCGCCGCACAACCATCAATGGGCCGTAGCGCCGGCAGGGGGAATCGGAAATTCCCCCTGCCGGCGCTACGGCCAGTATGTCTGCCAGAGTGCGGGCTGCGAGGAAGCCGGCGCTTTCAAAGTTGACGTCAACCGAGGAGAGGGGAACAGGCGAAGGGGGGATGTCGTGTCGTTCGGGAGCCCCGTCCACACCCACAAGGGTCGCGGTCTTCGGGATATGGCGGTGGCGGGAGTGGAGCGCAATGGCCGTTTCGACGGCCGTGAAGTCATTTACCGCGAAGATCGCGACGTTGTTCGGCAACGCCGCAGCCCATTCCTCGAGCCGCGCCATGCGAGCCTCGGGCGGCTCAACGCCGTTCGGCGGGAAGACCACGCATTCGCGCCGCGACTCGGAGCAAAGGGCGCGGAACGAGTCGATGCGCTCCTTCGCCCACCGCAGCGAGGGATTCCAGTAGGTGACGGCGGCGAACGACGGGGGGCGTCCGGCGGAGAGCTCGCGGAAGGCCGACTTGGCAATGGCCGCGTTGTCGCAGAAAACGGCTCCGGCGCGGCGGCTGCGATCCGTTTCGCGGGGGTCGACAACGACGACGGGAACTTGTGGAATTGTGAAAGACCTTTCAGCGCCGTTATGACGAGGCCATTCCGCATTGCGGACGCAGCCGATCACGTCGTCGGCGCGCACCAGCTCGCGCAACGCCGCTGGCGAAAGGCCGTCCATCTGGACGGGTTCCACTCTCCAGCCGACAGTCCGGGCAAAGCGCAGCATCCCTTCCAGGAAGCGCCTGGTATTGGCGGGGTTTTTGGCCGCATGCAGGTAAAGGACCTTGTTTCCCATCTGCGAAGAATTGCGCCCCGCCGCCGTCGTTTTTACCAGCTGCGCGACTTCATGATGTCGGTGCAGAACCAGTTGTAGGCCAGATCGGGCCAGACCTCGGTCGGGTTGCCATTGTGGAGAAGCCCGTAGCCGTGGCCGCCGTGCGAGAAGAGGTGCATTTCGACGGGCACCTTGGCCTTCTTGAGGGCGATGTAGTAGCAGATGGAGCTTTCGCTGACAAAGTCGTCTTCTGACTGCATGATGAAGGCCGGAGGTGTCTCGGCCGTGATTGAGAAGTCGGGGTCTGTGCCGAAGTTCTCGCGGTCGATGTAGGCGGGGTAGATCATGAACTGGAAGTCTGGGCGGCAGGAGACCTCGTCGGCCGCGTCGTTCGGCTCGTAGGGCTCGGCGCCGGCGGGTAGGCAGCAGAGGCGCGCCGCGAGGTGGGCGCCGGCGGAGAAGCCGATGACGCCGACCTTGTCGGGCAGGACGTTGAAGGCCTCGGCCTGCGAACGCACGAGGCGTACGGCGCGGGCGGCGTCCGCCAGCGCGGCGTCACGGCGGTTCGGGCAGCGGTACTTGAGCAGGAAGGCCGAGATGCCGTGGTAGTTGAGCCACGAGACGATGTCGAGCCCCTCGTGATTCCAGGCGAGAATGCCGTAGCCACCGCCGGGGCAGACCACCACGGCGGGACGCGCGTTGCCGCCCACGGCCGTGGCCGGGTAGAAGGAGATGGTCGGGCGGGAGACGTCCGTGAGTCGCGCGATGGCGTCCCTGTCGTCGCAGAAATGCTCGTTGTCGACGGTGTCTTCGGGGATTGCGTATGGCGGCGTCCCGTTCCATATCGGGCGCTCGAGAAATGCTTTCGGCTGGAGTTTGTTCATGGCGCATAGTATTGTACCAAAAAACAAAACGGCGGACCAGTGTTGAAATGGCCGCGTCAAATAATGTATAATCCTAGTATGAAAATCAAGCGGATACTCATCACCGGCACGGCGGGATTCATAGGCTTCCATCTAGCGAAGCGACTGCTGGCGGAAGGTTACGACGTCTTCGGCGTCGACAATTTCAACGATTACTACTCCGTGGATCTGAAAAAGGCCCGCCACGCCCAGCTTGAGGCCTGCCCGAACTACTCGTGGGCCAAGGCCGACCTCGCGGACAAGGCCGCGCTCAAGAAGTGTTTCGACGACTTCAGGCCTGACTGCGTCGTCAACCTCGCCGCGCAGGCCGGCGTCCGCTACTCGATCACGAACCCCGACGTCTATGTCGAGTCGAACCTCGTCGGCTTCGTGAACATCCTCGAGTGCTGCCGCCACGCGGAGAAGATGCCGAAGCTGCTCTATGCCTCGTCGTCGTCGGTATACGGCGGCAACAAGGAGATGCCGTTCTCCGAGGACCAGCCCGTCGACCACCCGATCAGCCTCTACGCGGCGACGAAGAAGGCGAACGAGCTGATGGCCCACTGCTACAGTCACCTCTACGGCATGCAGACGCTTGGATTCCGCTTCTTCACGGTCTACGGCCCCTGGGGACGTCCCGATATGGCGGCCTACCTCTTCGCGGACGCGATGTCCAAGGGCAAGCCGATCAAGGTCTTCAACAACGGCGACATGTACCGTGACTTCACCTACATCGACGACATCATCGCCGGACTCGTCGGCTGCATCTTCGCGGACGACCTCCCGCAGTACGAGGTCTACAACATCGGCAACCACCGCAGCGAGCGCCTGATGGACATGATCGCCATCATCGCGAAGGAGATGGGCGTCGACAATCCGAAGATGGAGCTCCTCCCGATGCAGGACGGCGATGTCCCCGCCACCTACGCCAGCGTCGAGAAGCTCCACAAGGCCGTCGGCTACGAGCCCACGACGCCGATTTCCGTCGGCATGCCGAAGTTCATCGCGTGGTTCAAGGAGTGGAACAACCGCTAGCTAGCGGCCTACAGACAAAGGCGCCCGCCGTCGATGACGTGGTTGGTGCCGGTGATGAAGGCGGCCTTGTCCGAGCAGAGATAGAGCATGAAGTCGACGATCTCGATCGGCTCGGCGGCGCGTCCGGCGAGCGTCTTCATGCCCGCCATGGCGGGACGCGTAAGGACGGGTCCCGGCGAAACGCAGACGGCGCGAACGCCGTGGGGCGCGCCGGCCTTGGCGAGGCCCTTGACGAAGTTGAAGAGCCCGCTCTTGGCGGTGCCGTACATCGAGCCGCATCCGTCGCCCTCGAAGCCCGTCACGGACCCCGTGCAAAGAATGACGCCACGCCCCTGCTTCACCATCAGCGGCATGCAGGCGCGGGCGAAGTAGACCGGGCCCTTTAGGTTCACGTCGAGCCCCCAGTCGATGACTTCGACCGGCTGCTCGTAGAACGGGTGGTAGCTGTTGCAGCAGCGCGCCTCGTTGCCGCCCGCAATGCACAGCAGCAGGTCGAGGGCGCCGTAGGTGGCGACCGCCGCTTCGGCCGCGCGCTCCGCGTCGGCGAACTTGCGGACGTCCGTGACGACCGCCGTCGCCTTGCCGCCCGCTTCGCGAATCTCCTTCGCGAAGCCCTCGACAGCCTCGGCGTTGATGTCGCACATCACGACGTTGGCCCCGGCCTTCGCGAGTTCCTGCGAGGCCAGCAGCCCCATCCCCGATCCCGCGCCGGTTACGACCGCGGTGCGGCCATTGAAACACTCTTTGTAGTCCATAATGCTATTCTCCATAAAATGGGGGGGGGGGGGGGGGCGCGCTGGAGACCGCCCTCCTGGATAGGAGGCGCGGGGGGGGGGAGAGGGGCGGAGTGGGGGTGGTGTTTTCCGAAATTTAAAAGCAACGCTAACGGGGTGGGCTCGGGGCAGAAATAGT